>Ga0307515_10009710_pt1 | contig 18550 bp, 20 predicted proteins | sample 17_EM_MG_FD_194513 | JGI IMG/M metagenome (GOLD analysis project Ga0307515, IMG submission 194513) | Populus trichocarpa ectomycorrhiza microbial communities from riparian zone in the Pacific Northwest, United States - 17_EM | ecosystem: Host-associated > Plants > Roots > Unclassified | place...
TTAAGTAGTGCTGAGGACCTATGCCAAAACGGCTTGGCCATATCAAACAAGTCCACCATCAGCCGGAAGAGGTCTATTCGTTGATGCGACCTTCTACTTCGGCAATACCTAAACGCAGTGATACCGGAAGTGTATAGGGTTGTCGTCGACGTAAAAGCGATGGGGGAGGATAGAGGTTCTTGAGGCACTGCAAATAAATGCATCATGGCGAGAAGCCACCTATCCTGCAGCGGGAGTGCCGCAGAGGCGCCCAACTATGATAGATCCTGCCAGGAGAAGCTGCGTGTTGTTGTACTCGTGTCTGATGGCGCCGCCAGTGTATGATGTATGATTGCCAGACTCGATGTAAATTACTATGTGCTGCAGGCTTCTCCTGGACACGCAAGAGTGACAATACGTATCTTGGATGTATATCAGAATCATTAAATACATGTATATGTATATGTATTATGTATATATAGTAGCAGGCTCGAGGTTTCGGGCATGAAGCCGTCGTGGTGCCTGAGTTTGCAGCTCGAGGGGCCTGGGGCTTCGTCGAAAGCCGCTAGCCGCACTACTGCTGCCCATCCCATACAACGCACCACTTCTCAGCCAGTCCGTCACTGACTTCTGATACTTTTTTTTGGCAAACCCGCCCAACACGCCCGCCCGCTGCAGTCTTTTGTAGCGCAAGCCCTCTTCCCGCTGCTCACGCCGGCAATACGACTCTCTTTCGAGGCCCATCGCGGTCATCGCAGCCTCCTCGTCCATGAGGTAGCCCCTCCGCTCCACCAACCGCCAGAGCATCCTCACCCACTTATCGTGCCGTACTTGGGCGAGGCTACAAAATTGACGCTTCTGCACCCACCACGTGTCTTGCGAAGCTGGCTGTACTATCAGAGCTCTGCCGACACCAGACAGCAGCATTCTTGCTAGAGGACTCTCCTTCACACGGCGCCGCGGATTCGGCATGCGCCCCACGAATTAGCCGGCGTAATCAGCTGAATCGGCTGTGTACCTACATACTACTTCGTCCCGACCTTCTTTTACGATTCTCTACCTATCATTATGGACCAGCCGTGGTCTCCTTACGTCGACAGCTCGGTTTCCAACCGCCAGCCGCGGTACGCCCCTCATGCCCTAGCAACACCGCAACATTCACAGAGAGATCCCAACGCTCCCGCTACAGCTAAGCAGGAAACCTTCACATCTCCTACCATGCCGTCACGGACTGCATCCATGGCCTTGGCGTCACCAGCAGGACCGCAGGGTCGGGTTTCGGAGTATAACGGTGATGGCGATGGTGACGTGCCTATGGAGGATGCCGACCCGTACAATAAACCAAAATACGCCCCACGAGCAAACCACCAACACAGGCACTCCCAGCAATTTGTCCAGCAGGAAGAGTCTGCAGCGGCACGACGCTACTCTCCCATGAATCTTTCACCCACCTCACCCTATGGTGCAAGCCCCCAACAACAATCTCAAAACACCTACACTAGCTTCACTCCACAAACCCAAAGCAACAGACAATCGCCAACCCGTTCTAACCCTTACATATCCCCTCCGCAGAGCTATTACTCTCCTCCAGGTAAGATCCATGTGGGACCCTTCGAAGTTTCATATTGTGCTAATTAAAACACACCGATGTAGCCTCACGTCCACATGCTCCTCAACTTCCGCCAATTCAGTCCAATATGAATCCGGAGAGTTACTACCCACAATCCGCAAGCGCACAACTTAACGCCGTCTACAACAGGGAGGCGAGGTCACCTAGAACCACTAACCCAAACCCTCAACAGCTGCCCTCAATGGGTCGAGGTTCTGTTCCAAAGTTCACTAAGTGCAATAACGTTGCAGAATTGAACCCTAAAGTCAATTTGCAGCCCCCTTTCCGGAGAGCAAACCCAGAGGGTGGTTTTATAAGCGTGAGTAAACCCAGTATGCTCGACCTGGTAGGGTTTCTAACTTTATGTATGACCACAGCCTTTACAAGCGTTGACAACCCATCTGCCCCCAACGTACAGGATATGCAATCCTAGCTTCAAGTATGAATCGTCACGGAACCCGCGGAGAGTCCTCACCAAGCCTAGCAAAGGGGTTAAGAATGATGGATACGACAACGAGGACAGCGACTACATACTCTACGTTAATGATATATTAGGGTCTGAAGAATCAGGGCACAAGTATGTTCATAGGACACGATTAGATGAAGGATGAAGCTAACGTGGGTGTCGTAGGAACCGATATCTTATATTGGACGTCCTTGGTCAGGGTACATTTGGGCAGGTAGTGAAATGCCAAAACCTTAAAACTCAGGAAGTGGTTGCCGTCAAAGTTGTCAAAAACCGGACTGCCTATTTCAACCAAAGCATGATGGAAGTTTCTGTACTCGATCTAGTAAGCGCTGTACCAATATACTTGCACCAAAGGTCTCTTCTCACCTGTGACAGTTGAACAAACAAATGGACAAGAACGACGACCACCATCTCTTACGGCTGAAAGACACGTTCATCCATAGGCAGCATTTGTGCCTGGTCTTCGAGTTATTGAGCGTCAACCTGTACGAGCTGATAAAGCAAAATCAATTCCGCGGGCTGAGCACAACCTTGGTCCGAGTCTTTGCTCAGCAATTAATCAATGGACTCGCTTTACTTGGAAAGGCAAAATTGATTCACTGCGATCTCAAGCCTGAGAATATATTGCTCAAGAAGTAGGTTAACGGCGGCTTGTATATGTCCGACAATGTCACTAATATCTTCTCCAGTCTTGAGAGTCCTATTATTAAAATCATTGATTTTGGTTCAGCCTGTGACGAGAGGCAAACGGTCTACACTTACATCCAATCGAGATTTTATCGGTCTCCTGAGGTTTTACTTGGTCTACCGTAAGGAACTCGCCAACCTTCGAGAATTTTTACTAACTATTATTTAAAGGTACTCTGCGGCAATTGATATGTGGTCACTGGGATGCATTGTTGTGGAGCTTTTCCTTGGATTGCCGCTATTCCCTGGTTCATCAGAGTACAATCAAGTCTCTCGAATAACTGAAATGCTTGGACTACCTCCAACCTGGATGTTAGAAATGGGGAAACAATCCGGCGAGTTCTTCGAGAAAGTGCATGATGACTTCGGTAGGCGAACGTACCGGTTGAAGAGCATGGAGCAATACTCGCGGGAGCACGGATCAAAGGAACAGCCAAGCAAGAAGTACTTTTCCGCAACGACTTTGCCGGATATCATAAAAAATTATCCAATGCCAAGGAAGAACATGAAACCTGCCGAAATTGAGCGAGGTCAGTAAGAAACAATCAAGTGTGGTGGCATCACTAACACATTATAGAAATGGCTAACAGAACATCTTTCATCGACTTCGCTCAAGGACTACTAAATCTTAATCCTCTGGAGAGATGGACGCCAAACCAAGCCAAACTGCACCCTTTCATTACTCAAGCAAAGTTCACTGGGCCGTTTGTACCACCCATGACGTTACGATCAGGTTCCAGCCGGTCTCCTGCACCCGGTGTTCAAGAGCAGCAACGGGCGGAAGCTCTGAGCAAACAGAGAGCACAACAAGCTGCTCAAGCTCAGGCTCAGGCCCAAGCACAAAGTGCTGCGTACGCTAATATGCAGATGAACCAGTATGCGCAACAGAGTCCGCACGGGCAAGCCCCGAACATCTACAACAACATGTACGGCCCAAATCATCAAGGGGCTCCCCCGCCATACCCTGCGCAACCTGGTTACGGACAACAAATTGGAATGATACAGCAAGGCCAGGCTCCTCGATACAACGCGCAGCCCAACCTTTACGCCCAAGCGGCGACAAGGGCAGGGCGACAACGAGCATCTACCATGGATCAGCAGCAAAGTGGGATTCCGCCTGCGCTACAACGAGTAATCAGTCACCTAGATCCAAACGCTCCGATTCGGCTGCAGCCAAGTCCGGCATACTATCCCCCGCCGCCGGATGGTGCTCCCGATGTTTCTGCAGGCAGCGCCAGGAGACGAGGGAGTCGAGCTGGTGCAAATCAGCGCAATCGCGATTTCATCAGGACTCTAGAGGACCGCACCCTAGAGGAAGGATTCATGAATCAGACCCACTGGCAGTGAAGGGCATTTCAAGATTGAAGCATTCTATTTCAGCGACTGGCATTCCACCGACCGGGATCGTCAAAATTATACACGGCGTAGAGGGTCTCGGATATTCCCGGATTTTCAACCTGCGTCTCAGCATCCTCATTTAACGGACGAACAGTTTACCGTCTATCATGCCAGCATGGCAGGCACGCATTCTTCGGCCAGCATCAGCACCACCTGTGTGCAGAGCAGGCGGAAGGGCTGTGCCTGGGTAGTTTTCAACCAGCTCCACCTGACTCACGAGCACGCCGAAGCGTGACTCGCGGCAAGTTGCGGTATTCAACTTTTCCGCCTTCACCTTTGCACGGCTGTGGAGAGACTGTCTACAGCTATAACATTCTGACCATCATTGGGTATCTCCGCAACTGCTTATGTTTGCGTTGACGGCCAAGGTCACGGCCTATCGTTCTTGGGAGTTTATTGGGCCTGAGCTTTTAGGTGACTGGAGGGCAAAACCCGAGCATGACACAATTGTATTCTAGCTTCACATAAAAATATGTCTTACCATACCCTATAAAATGACTCTTTTGACTCAGTGGTGAGCTCTACGATTTCCAGCCTATTAGATGTTGATATTTCGTCGATACCTTAGAACGTGAATGAATGCCAAGACCTGAAAATAATTTAGTGTGTGGATTCGCTTGCGCACACTTGCTGTTGACGCCCCTCCATATCAAAATATCACCCGTGACAAGACAACGCCCTCTCGTGGTACTCAGAACCGTTCGCCCACATGCACAACCCACCATAGGAGTGAATATGTCTCGATTTTTCACTGCTAGCGACAGCTCTAGCGAGAGCTCCTCTGAGGAGGAACTCTACAGCGAAGAGGAAGAACAGTCAGAAGAAGAGTCAGAGGAACAGGAAAGCGAAGATGAGAGTGAGGAAGATGAGAGTGACGAGGAGGAGGGGAAAACAGGAGCTAGCAAATTCTTGAAAGAAGCATCGGATGAGGAAGAGAGTGAAGACGAGGAACGGGTGACGGTGGTCAAGAGTGCGAAGGACAAACGGTATGAGGAACTTGAGGGTACTATACGACTTATTGAGAATGCGGAGAAAATTAACGACTGGGCCGTTATTTCTTCAGGCAAGTTTAGAACATATGGTACTTGGGACACGGGCTGACAGTTACAAACAGAATTCGACAAGTTGAACCGCCAGATACCAGCGCTCATCAAGCAGAACGATGGCAAGACTCCGAAACTATACATCAAAGCTATTGCGGACCTTGAAACAGTCATGCTGGAGACAATCGAGAAACAGAAGGTTTCCCCAAAGAAGATGAATGCGATCAACACTCGAGGTCTCAACGCTGTTCGTCAGCGCATCCGGAAAAACAACAAAGACTACGCCAAAGACATCGACTTGTATCGTGAGGACAAGGAAGGCTTCATGCACGAAGAGATTGTTGAGGTAGTTCGGCCTCCGATCGGGAGACTGCCTAGACCACCACCGAGCAACGGTGAGGCTATCCTAGGTGCTGATGATGAGGGCTTCACGATGGTCGGCGCTGGTGGCAAGGCTATGCAGTATACACCCGAGAGCATTCTCAAACATCTCCGCACAATCGTTGAGGCCAGAGGCAGAAAAAACACGGATCGTCTAGAGCAGATTCGGGTCATGGAAAGACTCCGTGATGTTGCTGTCAACGATTACCAAAAGATTAGGGTGCTGCTTACATTGATTTCAACCCGTTTCGACTTGACCTCTGGGACAGGAAGCCAAATGTCTCAAGAGCAATGGAAATTGTGAGTCCCTGACACGATCATTTGAGGATTGGTTGCTAATGAATATCAAGGGCCGAGCATGAATTCTCGGAGCTCCTCGAAATCCTCGAATCCACACAGGAGATTGTTGTGATTGAAAATGCAGAGGAGTGGGAAGACGATGAGAAGTTGCCGCCTATTGCGCCTGACCAAATATTCCGCATTCCCGGAAGCGTTGTCTCATTTGTGGAGAGGTTGGACGACGAACTTACCAGGTCTCTACAGCACATTGACCCACACACAGCAGAATACGTTGAGCGGCTAACTGATGAGGGTGCCTTATACACGAGCATTGTCCGCGCTCTTGTTTATGTGGAAAGGCTGAAGGAGAACCCGAGGCTCGATCAGTCGCAAGAAAGCCTAAATCGTGTGGTTATGCGCCGATTGGAGCATGTTTATTTCAAAGTATGTATAGCTATGTTCAAAATCCACAGCCCGCTAACATTTTCTCTAGCCATCTCAAGTTGTAACAATCCTCGAGTCCAACACATGGAAAGCGATCCCGTCCGGTCTTGACTCTGCTATCACTCCTCGTGAGATCTCTAACGACACCGCCTCCCTCGTCCAGACTCTTTGCACATATCTCTTCCAGAACAGCGAGGGCATCATTAGGGCTAGGGCGATGTTGTGCCAAGTCTACTTCTTGGCACTTCACGATCACTACTACAAGGCGCGCGATATGATGTTGATGTCTCATCTTCAGGAGACAATCAGCAACTTCGACGTCAACACCCAGATTCTCTTCAACCGTGCTCTGGTCCAAGTTGGTCTTTGTGCTTTCAGGGCTGGACTCGTTTACGAGGCACAGAATTCTCTTCAAGAGATCTGCGGCAGTAATAGGCAAAAGGAACTTCTCGCCCAAGGGCTTCAGATGCAGCGATACTCCCAGATTTCACCTGAGCAGGAACGGCTAGAGCGGCAACGACAACTGCCATTCCATATGCACATCAATCTCGAATTACTGGAATGCGTGTACCTCACGTGCTCTATGCTCCTCGAGATCCCTCTCCTTGCGCAGATCGGCTCTTCTCCAGATATCAAGAAGAGAGTCATTAGCAAGACCTACCGTCGCCTTTTAGAGTATCATGAGCGTCAAATCTTCACAGGACCTCCAGAAAACACCCGCGACCACGTTATGCAAGCATCCAAGGCATTAGCTGCGGGCGAGTGGAGTAAGTCTGCTGACTTTATCAACTCGATCAAGATCTGGGATCTCATGACCAACTCATCAAAGATTAAGGAGATGCTGTCCGCTCAGATCCAGGAAGAAGGCCTACGAACATACCTCTTCACCTACGCGCCGTTCTATGATACCCTATCTATCGCTACCTTGGCGTCAATGTTCGAGCTACCGGAACGTAAGGTCTCAGCTGTCGTCAGCAAGATGATCTCACACGAAGAGCTTGCCGCCGCTCTTGACCAGGTCAATAGTGCGATAATCTTCCGAAAGGGAGTCGAGCTGTCCAGACTTCAGAGTCTTGCTCTCAGCCTGAGCGACAAAGCCAGTGGACTCATCGAGGCGAATGAGAAGACACTTGAACAGCGAACACAAGGCACTGCAAACGCCTTCGAACGTCAAGGTGGTCAGGGCGGTCGTGCTGGTCGTGGCGGACGTGGAGGCCAACGCGGTGGTCGTGGACCAGGGAGGGGCGGCGGGCAGGGGGGTAGGCCGGGTGGTCAGCAGTTCACTGGCGGCGCTTTGGGGAGAGCTATCCAGGCATAGAGTAATCCTTCTTCCCTCTCACTTCTTTTCATCTTGCATTGGAGTTTGCATTTAGTTTTACTAACGGCGGGTGAGCCGGGAAGATCATGTGTCTATGCTTGCTATGTGGGTATCATTGAGGAGTCATGAGCAGGGCACAAAAATAGAATCGTAACTCCCCAAACACTCAATCCTCCAATCTTCCAATACCATCTACTAAACTTTCTACTGTCCACCTGTGTCATGGATAAATGTTGGCGACCAGTATTCGGTCTCTTCAGCCTGTTTATCCACCCAGACTAGTGAATCGGCTATTAGGTCGTCTATGGCAGCTATTGACCGAGCCCGCTCCCAGGATAAATTTATTTGCAGCATTGAGATGGTTACGTAGCCCAGCACTTGGATCGCTTCGAGAACAGTAGATTGGTCTATATTGAGTTCTTTCGGGACCGATCGAATCATCTGGTTATGACCTAGCTTCGTGATTGTAAAGCCAGAGCCTAAAGGATGGAGAGAGTCAACAGCGCGGAGGACGTCATCACTTATAGCATATCAGCATTTATTCTACCATTCTCGAAAACATATGTATAGGTTGAACCATTCGTTCGAACTGTGACAAGAGAACCAGGTCTACATACTCCGAAACCTCCATGCCCCCTCCGATACCCTTCCCCTTCTGTACACGCTGCCGCACCTCTGCTACAGCAATCATGCCCCCATTCTCTGCACGTGTATCCCGACACACTTCAACAACGCGAACTGCGAGCTCGAAGTAGAAGTCATTGACACTACCGCCTAACATTTGAGCCCAGAAACTACCCCCAGACTCCGCCTTTCCTCCCCCAGCGTTGGATGAGGCGAGTGGGTCAACACCGATGGCATTGCACATGCGGGCGAACTCAGCGCGGAATGTAGGGTTCGAACGGATGTCTTTAGCGTGTGTGACGCTAAACTGGTGCAGTAGCGACTGGAAGACGGAGAGCTGGGTCTGCAGGGAGTCGGATTGAGCGCTACGCAGCGCATTGCCGTGAGAGGCATATTGTGCTGTGCTAATGTGGTTACGGGTGAAGGCGCTTAAGCCGACACCGCGGCGATTCGAGGACATATCAAATGTAAGATAGCCGCAATCTTACAGGATACCCGCTGTGAGAATATGAGAAATCAGTAGAGAGAACTGAACTTCTCTGATCAAGAGAGTTGGAGGGGAGAGCTCCGCTGACGCCAATGTTGGTGCACGGGCTTCTGGCACGGAAAAACCCGCACAGCCGAAGCACACGAGAAATTAGACATTTACAAAACCTCCTGTTACAACCACCGCCAACTAACACCGCAGCATCAACCAGTCCTCCACAATGGCTCCCAAGACGTACGTGATCCTTCACATGTCCTTTCGCTGATACCCGAGATGAGAGTTCAGATGGTTGCGGTCCTTCTCGCTGGAATAGCTGCTTGCCAGCACCAGCTCGATTCTTCCTGGTTCTCAGTCCTCTCAAGAGCAAGCCTCAATGCTTGCCTTGTCAGAATATGAGTTTGGGGTCTTAGGGTTGAAGACTCTCTTCTCTCTTAAATCAATTTGCCGCATGCCTTATAATGGCTGTGTGCACTTCTCAGACATCTTGTCTAAGGTCTTGTCGTTTGAGAAAAATTCAATTGCTGGAGAATCTGCGCTGCAGCTTCTCATATGACATTGACCCTTCTCATCGATTAATTTACATCATCGAGTTCGTCTCCGGTTGAGAATGCTGCACCTAGCTGCAGTTCTCTCCTCGGAATGTACACACGTTCGTGTTCACCAGACCATTCTGACATGACATCTTGGGTATTATAGGAGCGTGCCGACTCATAATGACATTCTCGTCCCCGAGACGCTTTTGAAGAAGCGCAAGAGCCAGGAGAAGGAGCGCGAAGCGCGTGCTACTGAGCTCCAGAAGAAGCGACAGGTGGGTACACATATTTCATGTCAGATGTGTTTGGGAGGAAGATTGTAGTGATGATATCAACCAATTACGCCGACTAGACTCTAGGGTCGATGCTGTCGTCTTTGTTAACCATCTTTCGGGACTGAATTTTCAACCTCATCAAGCTGTTTCGGCATGGCTCTATTCGCTTGGGTCTTGCTAACTATTACCCTTGCAGGCAAACAAGGAGAAGCGCAAGGTCATCTTCAAGCGCGCCGAATCCTACGTTAAGGAGTACCGTGATGCAGAGCGCGAGAAGATCCGGTTGTCCCGTGTTGCGAAGCAGGAAGGTTCATACTACGTCCCGGCTGAGCCAAAATTAGTCTTCGTTGTCCGTATCAAGGGGTATGTTCAAATCAGGTCATGATACTCGCAAGGCACATACTAACAAATTCACGACAGTATCAACAAGATTGACCCCAAGAAGCGCAAGACTCTTCAGCTCCTCCGTCTTCTCCAGATTAATAACGGCGTCTTTGTGCGCTTGACTAAGGCCACCTCGGAGATGTTGAAGATCGTCGAGCCCTTCATTGCCTACGGCTATCCTAACCTTAAGTCTGTTCGTGAACTTATCTACAAGCGTGGTTATGGCAAGATCGACAAGCAACGCATCCCTCTTACAGAGAACGCTCTCATTGAGGAGCAGTTGGGCAAGTACGGCATTGTCTGCATGGAAGACTTGATTCACGAGATCTTCACTGTCGGACCCAACTTCAAGCAAGCCAGCAACTTCCTCTGGCCCTTCAAGCTGAGCAACCCTACTGGCGGATTCCGCACAAGGAAGTTCAAACACTTTGTCGAGGGTGGAGACTTAGGTAACCGTGAGGACCACATCAATGCCCTGATCAGGCAGATGAACTAGGTGGTCTCAAAAAGTTTGGCGTGACGATTCAACTGCTGCATGGCGCTTTTCTCTATCCTAGGTAGTTGGCTGAAATACCATGGGATGTGACACATTCGACGGCGTACGGGGTCCATAGTGAAATGATCAGATGATTCACGTGCAAAATGTATTGATTGAAGCGACGGGGGATGATGATTTGGGCTGTACCGCTCAACAAAAGTTATGCAGTTGAACGCGTAAAACCATTGAGCAGGCAACAATTCAAACCTCTCCACTGAGGGTGGAAGTAATCTTGTTGCCTTGCCAACTCTCCATTGGCGCAATACGCAAAGCATCCAAAAGGCCAGATTTCAGGCAGTCTGGGCTGACGATATGCTTGGCAAAGCACAATGGAATTCGCGGAGTTGAATTTTTCAGATGCAGATCTGGCATGGAGCGGTTGCCGGAGGGCATAATTTCACGTGCTAGGCTGTGCGGATAGCGTAGCTGCTAGGCCTCGTTTAGCGCTGGTGGTGTCTTCGTATGCATGGAACTTGGTCGCCACTGCCACTGACGGCTCCTGCGTTGCTTTTTGGGCAAAGGGATGGACACGAGGCACTGCTGTCTGACGCATCGGCCGTTTTGCCAGGGCTCTCTCAGTGTGTGCTCTGGTATGGACCTCGATGGCTGCAGCAAAGTTTGCGAGCATTTCCATCTCCCTTGCTCGCTCCACACACGCTTTTGACGTCTTGCATCAACCGGCCGAACGGCTTCGTGCGGCCATAGCGTGCACAAATCACACGGGCGCAAGAGGCTCGCCGCCGCCGCTGGGTGACGAAGGAACAGAGAAATAGATCCTAAAGACCCTAAGCCCACGAAACCCATATCTCGCACGCGCTAATTGCAATATGGTGATGGTGTTAGAGCCCATGGCAGCGGCCGTCGGACCAGGTGCTAAATTTATGTGCCTGCCGAAAGTGTCATCGTGACTCGTAAGACTCTGCACTTATGCTCTCTCCAAAACCTGGAGGCGGAGTTATGGCGAGGCACGATGCAAGGTCAGCTACCTTATGCAAACCCATTCCCAAACGGGATTTGCTTTTTCACTACCAGCCCTTGGCGGAGCCGGCGGTTGACGGGACGATGGGAATAAGGGTAACCGCTCATGACCTACGACGTGGCTCGCTCTCAGCGTAGCAAGCCATACGGATTCGTCCGCGGGCCTGTGTGCGCTCCACCAGAGTGGCCCTGCGACGCATTGGAAGGAAGGGAAGAAGCGGCCCCCCAAACGGGGGAGAGGATTGCTCATCAGCCCTCAGCGGCCCTCAGCGTCCCCAGTGTCCCTGTCAACTGCCACGGGCTGGCGGAAGTTGAAGGGAAGCCGTCTAGGCCGAAGCAGGCGTGAAATTACAGGACATGGTAAATAACGGCTGCGGCGGGGATTCGTCTACAGATGCGATTTCTACGTGAACGCCTTGAGAGCCTCAGAACGGGCTCTGCACATACATACATATACATGCGTGCACATAGACGGCTGCCTCGAGCATGGAAGCATGAGCCGTTCAGGTACTCTGCTCCGGTTGTTATTTGAGCTGGGTAAAGCGCCTCAAAATGTACATATATATTCCCAGAGGTCTGACTAAGAAAGAGCGCTGGCTGAGAGTGACCCGCGCTCGGGGATGGGCTGCACAAAAAATAATTTTACGGCATGTCTCGGACAGATTTCTCATTTGCTCAGCGTGGCCATACGGTCACGACCAAGGGACCAATTCTCCTCACCAAACTCCAACCTGACATTTCGCACCCTCGCCTCTCACCACTACCACCTACCTACCACACCTCCCCTTCCTCCTTTCTCCCTCCCTCCCTCCCTCCCTCATCTCTCCCACCGCCCCTTTTCGTCTCCACAGCTGTCAATCCTGCTGCACAACGGCAAGGCCAAACACCACCCCTGATCTCCTTGCCTGGGCTGCGCCTGCCGCCCTGACCTGTCGGTGCTCACACTGCGTCTCCTCGGCACCCTACCTCGGACTGGCGGAGCCCAAAAAAAGGACGAGTCTCGACGCTTCCTCAACATCCTTTACGGGTGCAACTAAAACCTTTGCCACAGAGTCGAAATAGCCCTCAAATTAACACAGCCTCCGTGTCTTACCGATTGCAATTTATTGTGTGCGTTAGCTAGGTGCTAAGGAGCCGGCTGTTGGGTCGGCTCTTCCTCCCTAACACTAAAGTCCGACCGCGAACCCGACCTTCAACCCTCTACCACCATCTCTCTCTCCGCCAGCTATCTCAGCGTTAACAACTACCATATTCTTTCGGAGTTTCTGACCCTGGTTTCTTCTTAACGACTCTTTGTTTCCGGTTTTGAGCGTTCTTGCGCGTCCTGTTGCCGTCGTCTCCATCGATACTTCGGCACCGTCAGCATTCCCGGTTTACTGCGTCATCGACCGCGAAACCATCATACGTGTCGTGAGCAGCCTTCGACCAGTGGCGATCTATTCAGTTAGACTTCGTCCTGGTTCGTGTTTGTGGTACTGATTCGGTCACGGTCGACTTTACAATTCGAGCTACTAAAGTTTGAATTTGACTGTACGATTTGACGCACTGAGCGTCCTAATCAGCACCTCTCAGTTTCCGCGTCTACAACGCGTCTTTGCCGCCGTCTTTGCCGTCCATTCAAGGCTTTAATCGATAACCAAATCACATCCGCATTGTCTGATTGAGACTCTTATTACGACCATTACGACTCTTCACCCAGCTGCCCTCTACTTCTACACCTATTTTCACGAACAACTTTCTTTGTGCATGAGAGGAACTTACTAGGAAGCGTCCGCAGGTTCGCCCAAGAGCGTACGCTCAGACTTTCCCTACGGTCGGGAGTAGGAGGGACTGTGAGACCGCCACAGCAGCGTCACACTGCTTCAAACTAACGCGTCTCTCAGGGTGTCCTCGCACCGGTTCTTTTCTCGGCGACTGCTTCAAGGTCATGCCGTCCTTCTACCCTCGCAATATGCCTAGGCAGCTGCCTCTCACACCGCCAGAGTTCGTTCCAAGTTACAACAGCAACGGTTGTGGAAGCATGCAATACCAACAGGCCCCGTACGCCGGCCAGCCAGGCATTCGACAGCAGGATGAAGGATACGACTTTACAGACCGCTACGGCCAGCTTTCCATTGCCGTTCCGCCCATGTACCCACAAGCAGGCACCTACCTCAGCAATGCGCCCCCGAGCCTTCCGCCTCCGAGCTCATACTACGAGCCCCTGAGTACGACGATTCTACCGCCGATGCGAGTGCAGAACGGGTCTGCCATAGGTGATGCTGGAACGCATCAGCAGCGACCGCAGGACCAGAACCAGCATGTGAATCAGCAGCCCAAGGATGAGAAGCCTATCGGTGGAGTTTCGGCAAAACTGGACTACGACATGGACTGCATGACAGATTTCGTATGCGAAATGGCGCAGGGAATGTATGATCTTCTTAAGTCCCCCATCTGCCTTGCAGATATTGACCTATTTCGAAGCGTTCAACAAGGCAGACCCATGCCACCGTCTTTCCGGAAGTGGGTTCACCAGGTTTTGTGCGCTACCAGATTACCATCAGCAACAATCTTGCTTAGTCTTTACTACTTGTCCTCGCGGATGACGATGCTCTCCACAGGCAGCCAGTATAAGAACCCCGAGTTGCAGATTTATCGGTTGACCACGATTGCGCTGGTTCTTGGAAGCAAGTTCCTAGACGACAACACGTTCATCAACCGTTCGTGGTCTGAGGTTAGCGGGATTCCCGTCGCAGATCTCAATCGGCTTGAGACAGAATGGCTTGTTGCCATTGAGTTCAAGCTTCACCGCGATCCTGCTGAACAACAGGGTTGGTGCTCATGGCAAGAGCACTGGAAGGACTATCAGGCCCAAGCGGTGGCTCGGTTGAACCGGCCGGCCAAGCTGAACCCGATCGACACCAATGTGCAACGCCCACGCTCACTGAATCAGAACAAGCCGCTGCCACCGACGCCTCTTCAGCAAGGATATAGCAAGCCTCCTGCTTATGAGTTTGTGCTAAAGCCTCAGCAATCTCAGTACAACACGCCAGCGTACTCGCAGTACGACCCATGGCTTGTTCCGCGATCTGCGACCGACAACTCTCCCGCATCGGCTCCTACCACTGGTCCGACGACTCCAGAGTATTACGGTGGTCCAGGCACGTGGGCACCGCCCGAAGGCTACTCGCGACGCACAATGTTCGGCTTTCCACCGCTGTCTCAGCCACCACCTCCGTCTCAGCCCCACCAGCAGCCATCAAACTATGGCCCCCCTGCGTACACGCCACAGTTCAATCAGCCAGTTTGGAACAATCATCCGGTAAATTGTAATTGTGTGTATTGTGCGCAGAGGCATCCGCCATACTTAATGGCACCTGGTTATGGCCCCCAGACTGTTGCTGGCTAGCTGTATTTGCAGGCATCCATTCCTCATTCAGACGGTACATAATATCCATGCGATTCTCACGGCATGCTTCACGACATATCTGGCTCATGCCATCCGTCTGCAACTACATCTCTTCTTATCAGTCACGTTTCCAGCGCGTTTTGTTGTTCAAAAGTTTCGGATGGGTTTTCAAAAATGCGGCTCGTTCGTCGATTTGATTGTTCATGATTCAGTCTGCCAGGTTACACCATCAGATGAAACCCGAGCGTGGCCACCATTGATTGCCTTGCTGTTTGAGACACCATTACTGTCTCCAGCAAGAGATGATCAATTGCACAAAATTCGAACCTGTGGCGGTTTCTAACGTGACACACTCGGTCTTTGTCGCTATTTCGGACACATACGGGTACTATTCCAGATCTCATGACAGACTGATTATTTGTGGATCTTTGCATGTTTAGATTTCCTTTTGTTTTTCTATTAGCTCAGCTTTCCTATGCAACTGTTCTACCTATTCCACTAGACCACGGGTTTTTCACGGGTTTTTTGCGGGAGCACCGGAGGCGATTTACGGGTTTTGGAGTTTTCTGTTGGTTTCCGGAAAGCGACGCCCGATTTTCTTTTCTTTCGCTCCGAAGACTCCTCTTTTGTTGCGGGTCTGCGGCTTTTTTTTACGACACCCTATTTGCACAAAGAGCCAGAGAAACTGGATGACACTATTTTCTGGTTTTTCTCTGCTGCTTTTGCCGCCCGTGGCTGCTGCGTTGATTAGGGCAAGCTTACTGCATTATTATTTTTTTCCCTTTCTTCCATCACACGTCACTCGTTGAGCGAGCGAGGCACCCTCGGCATGATTAGACAAATTCTGCAGCGGGCGGTTACTCCTTTTTTCTTTCCTGCATTTCAAGTTTCCTTATTCACGACCATTTGTCCTCATTCGGTTATTTTTATTGGGTGGGGGAGGGCTTTACGGAGTGGAGGGGGCTTGGCGGGCGCTTACAGCGCTCTCTGGTTACAGCCGCTTCATTTATGGATTACGGTAGTTTGGTTGTAATTAATGGCATTACTGCGGACCATGGGGCCTTCGTTTCTCTTCTAGGGAGGAGTGGGCTTTCTTAAGCACATTTTTTGCGATTCGACACAAAGCGCAGTTGAATATTGCCGCGGAAATGGAAACACTTTCATGGATTGGGCAAAAATTATTGCCCTCATACTGCTTTTGTTGTTTAACTCCTGTTACTTATTCTGCTTCTGTTGCTCTTGGCTGTGGCTTCTTCGCCATGGGCTTGCATCATAGTGCGATCATTTTTATTTTTATTTTCTCTATTGAACTCAAAACATTACAAATTCTGGGTCTGGAGAGCCACAAAAAAGGGGGAGTTAGGCAGGAAAGAATGGGGTGTGTGTAGAACGCGCTGCTTTGCAATTTTCTGCGGGGCTTTTTTTTACCAACATTTCGCGATTTATGGGCCTGGTGATTGGGCTGCGGCTGGCGGCGGGTTCATGCGGGGCGGAACTTTTTTTCGGCAGGCAGCTAGAGAGGATTCTGGTTAGCAGATGAAAATGGATTGGAGAAAGGCTAGGTTGGCCTGAGATTCATGACTGGATTGTTCTGCTGCCGCTTTGACGCTGTAATGTGATAACGGGTTTGTGATGTGAGAAGAGCGTTTGAGGCTGGTACTGGTGTTTTGGATGCGCATTGCAATGGTAGTTTGGTCTAGGTGACTGGAGTGATTGTGCGGAAATCGACCAGGCTCGAATTTTGTAGTATTCCCTGTCCATAATCTGCGGCGACTATGAAGGGCTTGCAGCTCGGCGTGGTCCGAAAAAAGCTCGGCGTGGTCCGAAAGTTCAACGTGGTCCGAACTTCAAATTTAACCCTAGACCACGTTTAGCTTTAGACCACGCTTAGCCTACATATATATAATATATATACAATTTAAATAAAATAGAAAATATATAGTTGTTAATCTTAAATTATAAATATCCTAGTATATTTGCCCTATATATATAGGGTATATATAGGGCAAATACAGACACTTTTAATATAGTATTTAAAAAAGATTATAGCTATATATACCTAGTATATATAATCTATTAACTTATATACTAGATATATACTATAATATATATTGCGGTATATTTATAAGAGTGGAACTGCATTAGGAAATAGATGCTTCCTTTGCGGGCAACGCGCCCTCGCTTACTAGCCCGCCGCTTTATCCTGGCCTATGCTTCAACCTCATCGCATAAAAGCGTCCTCCTCTTGCCGTTTTACTCTCCCTCCTTTATCTTCTCTTTCCTAACACTGCGCATCCCCCTCATTAGATATTATCGCCTTAGTTTAACCTCCTTACTCTACCCCTAAGCCATTTTATTTACCTATTAGCGTTAGCACATATATAAGCCACTCCCCTTATTTTCCGTATCTTAGACTAATAGTAGCGTAGTACCTCTTAGGCTCTCCAATAACAACTTCCTCTACTATATCCTTTTTATAGTAATAGATAAAACAGCTCTTTCTATTCCTACCGCTAGAGTAGTAATTACTATTTATCCTTTCCGTAGCCCAACCTTAAAAGACTTGTCCTACTTACGCGTACGGGTATTTATAATAATTAAAGCTTTCCCCCCTTTTATTTAGGTTATCCCTTAACCTCTAGGGAGCTACACCTATAGTTACTAATTAATAGGATCTATAGGAATTACCACATTAGTAATACTACTCGCTTTATTTTTCTAGAAGAGTTTCCTTCTTAGAGTAATAGCGCCTAGTCCCTCGCTACTATAAGCTCCCTTATATTACCTTACGTCTTATTATATTTTAGCTAGTAACCCTACTTAATTATATAAACATCTTCTCCCTAAAATAGGCTATATACTATTAGCCCTAAATTACCTTAAGTTATAAAATTTATAACTTAATCCGTATTAGTATAGCTATAAATAGCTATAAGGCTATTGTAACGGCTTATATAAATGCCTCTAAACCAAAGCTTGTGGATTGCTATCTCGTAAAGATACTAAGCTAAGGAGTAAAAGAAGGTCGAGGAAAGGATAACGTCTATATATATAGCGCCAAGATACCCCTAACTAGGGCCCCTGTCTAGGTTACATATAATAGTACCATGATATCTTGCAGGGGCGGTGCCCCAGTACCGTCACATCACCCCCTCCTTTAAGAAAGCCTGCCCTCAGGCTTTATATAAGCCCCTCGTTAGAAGAGAAAGAAGAAAAAGAAAAAAATCTAGCATCTAGCACTTGATCGCGATGCCAGTTAACTTAGAACTTATAGTAGTCCTGTAGCTCCTGCTGCTATGGGGGTATATCGCTATACCTAGTTAATATAGGGCAGGCAGCCGTTATACAGCTCTTATTACTACGAGAGGTATATCGCTAGGAGCCCTCTATTGGTCGTTCCTCCTCTAGAACTCTAGTACCTCCTAGCTCTACTATCTAGCATCTAGTACTTAATCGCGATGCTAGTTAACCTAGGACTTGCAGCAGTCCTGTAGCTCCTGCTACTATAGGGGTATATCGCTATACCTAGTTAACGTAGGGCAGGCAGCCGTTATACAGCTCCTACTACTATAAGGGGTATATCGCTATACCCAGTTGACGTAGGGCAGGCAGCCGTCCTGCGGCTCCTACTGCTGCGAGAGGTATATTGCTAGGAGCCCTTTATTAGTCGTTCCTCCTCTAAAACTCCGGTACCTCCTAGCTCTACTATCCCCCCTTTTATTATAGCGCGCCTTAG
>Ga0307515_10009711_pt1 | contig 18549 bp, 20 predicted proteins | sample 17_EM_MG_FD_194513 | JGI IMG/M metagenome (GOLD analysis project Ga0307515, IMG submission 194513) | Populus trichocarpa ectomycorrhiza microbial communities from riparian zone in the Pacific Northwest, United States - 17_EM | ecosystem: Host-associated > Plants > Roots > Unclassified | place...
CGGCGAATGCAGGCGCCAGCAACAAGGCGAAGCTGTTGATCAGGTAGCTCAAGCCCGCCACCGACATCAGCACGCCCAGCGCTTTGGGCAGGTATCCCGACCTGAAGATCAGGTAGCCGCGAACCAGGCATGCAAAGCCGAAGAAGATGAGCCCGACGCCGAAGCCGAACCCGTGCGACTTGATGGCCAGGTAAGACAGCGCGTCGAGCTGCGCCGACGAAAACTCTTTCAAGTAGCTGGAGTTTTCCAACAAGTAGAGAGGAACGAGCAGGCTGAGCTTGTTGGCAACCAAGACTGCGGTTTGAATCAGGTTGATGAGTGTCGCCAGCAGCGCGAGGCTCTTGCTCACCGGCTTGAGCAGCAGGTAGAGCACCACGATCACCGGCACGTCGAACACATGCATCAAGAGGTCGCCGGCGATGCCCATGCGCCAGAGCATCTGCGAGGCCTCGATGTTGTCTGCCGTGGCCGCCGCATTGCCGGAAACGACGAGAGTGCCTCTGACGAACAACTCGCCGAACATGCCGAGAGCGATGATGGCCAGGTACAGGGCGCCGCCGATGCGCGCGTAGCGCTGGGGCGAGCGTTCAATCGGAGAGTTCATTGTTTGCTGTCGGTTTGGGCGACACGCTTGGCTGGTGGCTCATCGTCACCGCCTTGAGCCTGATCTCCACCCCATATCGGCTGAAATTCTTCGGTATTGGGGGTACTCAATTCACTCGCTTCGTTAGGTGGGCGCGGCAACTGAACTGGAGCAAGGTTCCTGTCCCTCTCGATGGATTAGGCCCCGCTGCACGACAAGAGTGCTTCATCCCTCTTTCCCTCGGTGAGCGCGACTAGAGATGCGCCAAACGCCCGCAACTCTTCGTAGTGTGTACGCAGTTCGACTGTGACCGCGTACTCTGGCGCGGTGCTCGCACTTTCCAACTGAGTGGCGAGGTCCACGCGGCAACCGATTGTGCCAAGTAAGCCAAGGGCGTAGAACCGCATGCCAAGGTGGACGTGCTCAAGCTCCCGCGCCGACGCGCTCCAGTAGCCGCCCTTGAGTTCATACGTTCGTTCTGGGAGGAGCGGATAGGTATTCGCAAGTGTCTTCCCGAAGGCCGCAATCTCCGTAATGTTGAACCATGCCGCACCTAGTCCCGAGAAGCCATTGATGCTCACCTCTGCGGAGAGTTCTCCGGTTCCGTCAGTGTCTTGATTCAATGTGAGGCGTAAAGGGAAACTCATCGTGTGGCCAACGTTTGACATGAGAGGCGGCACCCGGCTTGCCGGGTGACGTCCTCTCGATGGAAGGGCTAGCTTTCAAACTTTCGGAGCTGCACGCAGATCAGACAAGACGTCTTCTGGCTTGATGCTTGCGATCAGAGAGTTGAATTCATTCATCAGCCATCGCATCGGAAACTGCTTGTCGCCTACTTGAAAGATGAAGTCTCTGGCCTTCATGTCGATGCTGTAGATGGATGCTTCGCCGTTAATGGGCTTGTCGTTTCCCTTGAACTGCAGCTTTGCGAACGGCATTCTGAGAATGGAAATCTGTGCCTTGAAATCGGCAACCCTACTGTTCAGTGAGGTTGAAAAGCAGGTCTTGTACTCACTCATGGTTCTAGTGACTTCATAGGCGCCAAGGACCCACATCCAGAACCGACCGTAGATCACCTGGAGGTTGCTTCCATTGACGAACTTCTCTTCGCTAATCGAGCTGTCCAGGAGGCTAGAAACCTCTGTAGAGACATCTCGCAGGGTCTGTGCCTGGATCTGGGAGTAGACCGAGAAGCGAACGAGAGGATCTTTGGCTAGAAAGTCCGCGAGAGTCTGTTCAGGAGTCATTTGAAAGCTGATATGTACGTCATGCCAGTCTGCCAGATATAGGCATGGATGGCTGCATGCCGGCGTTTGTGGCCAGATATGGATCTGCATGCAGGCACATCTGAATTGGGTTGCAGTTGGCCGTAGTTTTGCCGTCAGCATAGGAACGAGTGCTGCAGCGATATTCCCACCGACGGTCACAGCCATAGTTCGGACCTGCGCTTCACAGTTCCCTCGGACAGCGTGGCGTGTGCGTCGGTTCAGTGAGCCGAACTCCCGCGGGCAGCCGTTCTCTCTCGACAGGGAATCCACGTCCACCTGGCCTCAGGTGACGCAGGCTGACTCAAGGGAGGTAGGTACGACTCGGCGTGTCGAGCCGACAAGGGGCAGGGTGAACTCGACGACCCAACGGGTCACGCGGCCGGCTTCACAGCCTCGACCACTCACCGCCTCATCACACCTGCATGTTCATGATTTCCGAGTACGCCTGAACCAGCTTGTTGCGCACTTGCAGCGTGGCCTGGAAGCCGATCTGGGCTTTCTGCATGGCGACCATGGTGTCTTCGAGGCTGACGGTGGGGTTGCCCAGTTGCACCTGCTTCTGCATCTCGTCGGCCTGGTTCTGGGTGTCGCTCACGGCCCGCAGTGCTTGCGTCAGCTGCTGCTGGAAGCCTGCCCCGGCCACCTGCTTGCCGGCGTTGACCAGCGGCATGCCGTTCGTCCCGAGGCCGGCGCGGGCGGCGGCCTGGGCGAAGTTGAAGGGTTTGAGGGTGACATCCATGAGCTGAACTTTAGGGATTTTTGTAAGCAGAGATGTTGGGAACTGGGTGCCCTTTCGAAGTCTGTTCTGCCCATCCCGCGGCCTCAAGTTTCCAAATAATCGTTCCCATTCGGGCGGTCTCTGCCTGCTCGGGACGGACAAACAGAACACCATGGACAACGCGGTCGCCATTGCCAACCCCAACCAACTCGCCAACCCGGCGGCCGGCTTCGGTGCGCGCTTGGCGGCCTTGCCTGCCAAGAGCCGCATCAGCCTCGGCGTCGGCATTGCGGCCCTGATCGCGGTGCTGGCCGCCATCACCCTGTGGAGCAGCCAGGGTGACTACAAGGTGCTCTACGCCAACCTGTCGGACAAGGACGGCGGCGCCATCATTGCCCAGCTCTCGCAGATGAACGTGCCCTACCGCTACACCGAAGGCGGCGGCGCGATCCTCGTACCAGCGGCACAAGTTCACGATCTGCGGCTGAAGCTCGCGTCGCAAGGCCTGCCCAAGGGCTCGGTCGTCGGCTATGAGCTGATGGACGGTGCGCGCTTCGGCCAAACGCAGTTTCAAGAGCGCCTGACCTTCCAGCGCGGGCTCGAAGGCGAGCTCACCCGTTCGATCACGTCGATGCCTTCCGTGCAAAACGCACGCGTGCATTTGGCGCTGCCGAATCAGAATGGGTTCTTCCGTGAACAGCAAAAGCCCAGCGCTTCCGTGATGCTCACGCTCTACCCGGGCCGTACGCTCGACCGCGCTCAAGTGGCCGGCATCGTGCACCTCATTTCGAGCAGCGTGCCCGAGATGAACCCCAAGGCAGTGAGCGTGCTCGACCAGACCGGCTCGCTGCTGTCGGGCGCCAGCGACACCACCTCGGGCGGCGGGCTCGACGCCCAGCAGCTGCAGTACGTGAACCAGATCGAGGCGAGCTACAACAAGCGCATCCTCGACATCTTGGAGCCCGTGGTCGGCCGCGACAACCTGCGCGCGCAGGTCACCGCCGACATCGACTTCTCGCAGACCGAGTCGACCTCTGAAGAGTTCAAACCCAACCAGGGCGCCAATGCCACCGCCAGCGTGCGCAGCACCCAGAGCAGCGAGCAGTCGGGCAGCAACGGCTCGGGCGCCACGGGCATCCCCGGTGCCACCTCGAACCAGCCGCCGGTTGCAGCCACCGCGCCGCTGACCGGTGCCTCGCAGGCGCTGCAAACCGCCCAGGGCGGCGGCGCCGGCCAGAGCAATAGCAGCCGCAACGCGGTGACCAACTACGAAGTCGACAAGACGGTGAAGGTGACGCGCAACGCGACCGGCTCGGTCAAGCGCTTGAACGCCGCCGTGGTCGTCAACCACCGCAGCGTGACTGATGCCAAGGGCAAGACCACCAGCGTGCCGCTCACGCCGGAAGAAATCGAGAAGCTCAACACGTTGGTGCGCGAGAGCATCGGCTTCAAGCCGGAGCGGGGCGATTCGGTCAAGGTGATCAACGCGCCGTTCAAGGTCGAGGCCGTGGCCAAGGACGACACGCCGATCTGGAAGCAGCCGCAGACCATCGACTTGCTGCGTGCCGCCGCCGTGCCGACAGCGCTCGCGCTGGTCGCCCTGGTGATCGTGTTCGCGCTGATCCGCCCGGCCCTGAAGTCGGCGCTGCAGCCGCTCCCGCCGGTCGACGCGCGCGGCAATACGCTGGATGCCATGGTCGGCGACGAGGCCGAAGAGCCGGCCGTCTCGGCCGACAAGGTCTTGCGCATCGAGTCGCCCAAGGTCAGCGCCCACCTCAACAGTGCGCGCGCCTTCGCGAAAGAGAACCCCACCGCGGTGGCGAACATCGTTCGCGGCTGGGTGAATGGCGACACGCTCAGGGCTTGAAGAAGAGACCACAAGGAATATGGACGCACAAGGACTCGAGGACGCAGCGATTCTGCTGATGTCGCTGGGCGAAGAGGAGGCCTCCGAGGTCTTCAAGCACCTCACGCCCAAGGAAGTGCAGGGCCTCGGCGAAACCATTGCCCGGATGAAGAGCATTCCGCGCGAGAAGGTCGAGACCGTGCTCGAGAAGTTTGCCGTGGTGGCCTCCGAGCAAAGCATGCTGGTGACCGACACCGACGAGTACGTGAAGGCTGTTCTGCGCAAGGCGCTGGGCGACGACAAGGCCAACCTGCTGATCGACCGCATCTTGCAAGGCGGCGACGTGAGCGGCATCGAAAGCCTGAAGTGGATGGACGCCAGCTCGGTGGCCGAGCTGCTGCGCAACGAGCACCCGCAGATCGTGGCCGCCATCCTCGTGCACCTCGATTTCGACCAGGCCTCCGGCGTGCTGAAGTGCTTCACCGAGCGCCAGCGCAATGAAGTGCTGGTGCGCGTGGCCACGCTCGACGGCATCCAGCCCTCGGCGTTGAAAGACCTGAACGAAGTGATGAGCAAGGTGCTGGCCGGCGGCGACAAGCTGCGCAAGGCTTCGCTGGGCGGCGTGAAGACGGCTGCCGAGATGATCAACCTGATGGGCGGCAGCGTCGAGACCGCGGTGCTCGACTACATCCGCGAAGCCGACAACGAGCTGGCCCAGAAGATCATGGACAACATGTTCACCTTCGACGATCTGGAGAAGATCGACGACAAGGGCATCCAGCTGCTGATGAAGGAAGTGCAGTCTGAATCGCTGGTCATCGCGCTCAAGGGCGCCACGCCCGAGATGCGCGAGAAGGTGTTCAAGAACATGTCGACCCGCGCTGCCGAGACGCTGCGCGAAGACCTGGAGTCTCGCGGCCCCGTGCGCGTGAGCGAGGTCGAGGCCGAGCAGAAAGAACTGTTGAAGATCGTCAGGCGCCTGGCCGACGAAGGCCAGATCGTGCTCGGAGGCGGCGGCGACGATGAGTTCCTCTGACACGCCGCGCCCCGCACCGCCTCCGGGCAGTACTTCGAAGTCCGCGCCGGCTCCGGGTGTCGCCGCGGGGAAGCCGAACTCGCACTACAGCCGCTTCATTCCGCGCGAAGAACTCAACGGCTTTGCCGCCTGGAAGCCGGGCGCGCTGTCGGGTGCCGAAGGCGCACCCGCCGCTGCAGTGAAACGCGCCGAGCCGCCGCCGCCGCCCGCACCGCCCAAGCCCTCGCCCGCCGAAGAGCTGGCCACCCATGTGCGCGCAGCACGCAGCGCCGGCTACCAAGACGGCTACCGCGACGGCCTGGTCGCGCTCGAAGGCTTCAAGCAGAGCTTTGCTTCGCAGATCACCGCGCAGATCGGCACGCTGATGCAGTCCCACACCCAGCAGCTCGACGACTTGCAGCAAGACATGGCGCGCGCGCTCGCCGTCTCGGCCACGCACCTCGCGCGCCAGATGGTGCGCAGCGAGTTGGTGCAGCGCCCCGAGCTCGTTGTGGCTGTCGCGCAAGAGGCGGTGGACACGCTGCTGTTGAGCGCCCACCACATCACCGTGCGCGTGCACCCAGACGATCACGCGCTCGTGGCCCAAGGCGCGGCCGACGTGCTGGCTGCGCGCGGTGCGCGCCTGCTGTCTGACGCCGGCATCACGCGCGGTGGTTGCATCGTCGAATCCGACATCGGCGTCATCGACGCCAGCCTGGAAGCCCGCTGGCGCCGTGCGGCGGCCTCGCTCGGCATTGCCGAAAGCTGGGATGGTGTGACTCACGGTGAGGAGGCTGACGAATGAATCCGGGTTTGAACGCCAGCGTTGACGCAAAGGTCGCAAAGGAAGACCGCAAAGAACGCAAAGGAAGAGAAAAGAGTGTCTTCTTCTCTTCTTTGCGTCCTTGGTATTTCCTCTTTGCGTTCTTTGCGTCAACGCTGGCGTTCAACACCTCAACGCGAGGCACCCCATGATCACAACGCCGCAAGAGAAGCACGCCCTCGCGAACGCCGAGAAGTGGCACCGCTACCTCGCCGACCTGCAGACCTTTGCGGCCGAGCCGGTGGCGCTGGAAACGCAAGGCACCCTGGTGCGCGTGGCCGGCCTGGTGCTCGAAGCCGCCGGCATCCGCGTGCCCGTGGGTTCGGTGTGCCAGATCCACATGGACGAGCACCGCGTTGACGGCCAGCCGCCGGTGCTCGCCGAAGTGGTGGGCTTCTCGGGCGACCGCGCCTACCTCATGCCCACCGGCGACGTGCAAGGCCTGGCCAGCGGCGCCCGCGTGGTGCCGCGCCCGTCGCCCGTCGTGCCGATGCAGCTCGGTGCTGCGCACCACCCGTGGCGCCGGGGCGAAGACCGCACCCAGCATTTGCCGGTCGGCGATGGCCTGCTGGGCCGCGTGATCGACTCGCACGGCCACCCGATCGACCGCAAGGGCCCGCTGCAGCAGGTGCACAAGGAGCCGCTGATCCGCCGTGCCATCAACGCGATGGACCGCGACCCGATCCGCCAGCCGCTGGACACCGGCGTGCGCGCCATCAACGCCATGCTCACCGTGGGCCGCGGCCAGCGCATCGGCCTCTTCGCCGGCACCGGCGTCGGCAAGTCGGTGCTGCTGGGCATGATGGCTCGCTACACCGCGGCCGACGTGATCGTGGTCGGGCTCATCGGCGAGCGTGGCCGTGAAGTGAAAGAGTTCATCGAAGACATCCTCGGCGAAGACGGCCTGCGCCGCTCGGTGGTGGTGGCCGCACCGGCCGACTCGCCGCCGCTCACGCGCATGCAAGGCGCCAACTACGCCACCGCGATTGCCGAGCACTTCCGCGACCGCGGCCAGCACGTGCTGCTGCTGATGGATTCACTGACCCGCTACGCGATGGCTCAGCGCGAGATTGCACTCGCCATCGGCGAGCCGCCTGCCACCAAGGGCTACCCGCCGAGCTGCTTTGCCAAGCTGCCGCAGCTGGTGGAACGCAGCGGCAATGGCATCCACGGCGTGGGCTCGATCACGGCGTTCTACACCGTGCTGAGCGAGGGTGATGACCAGCAGGACCCGATCGCCGATGCGGCCCGAGGCATTCTCGACGGCCACATCGTGCTCTCGCGCGAGCTGGCCGAGGCGGGGCACTACCCGGCCATCGACATCGAGCGTTCGATCTCGCGCGTGATGAACAACGTGAGCCCGCCCGAACACATCGACGCAGCGCGGCGCTTCCGCCAGCTGCACGCCAAGCACAACAAGGCGCGCGACCTGATCCAGCTCGGCGCCTACACGCCCGGCCACGACGGTGAACTCGACACCGCCGTGCGCTTGCACCCGCAGATGACCCAGTTGTTGCAGCAAGACATGCATCGCCCCGCTTCATTGCCCCAGAGCCTGCGCGAGTTGCGCGGCCTCGTAGGCAGCTGATCGTTTGACAGGAACTGAACCATGAACAACCCGTCCCTCGACCCCCTGATGGCTTTGCTCGGCCAGGCCGAACGCGAGCGCGATGCCTCGCTGGCCGCCATGCAGCGTGCCGTGGAAGCGCACCAGGCCGCCCAGGTGCAGGCCGAACAGCTCGTGGCCTACCGCGGCGAGTACGAAGCGCGCTTCAAGGAACAGTTCAGCCGCAAGAGTTCGATCGACATCCTGCAGTGCTACCAGGGCTTCAGTGCACGCCTGGGCCAGGCCATCGACCAGCAACAGAACGTCGCCGGCCACGCCGCGCTGAAGCTCGAGCAGGCTCGCGAGTCTCTGCGTGATCAAGAGATGCGGGTCGTCTCGGTGCGCAAGCTGCTCGAACGCCGCGTGACGGAGTTGCGCCAGATGGCCGACCGCCGCGACCAGAAGCAGACCGACGAATTCGCGGCCCGTGCCGCCTGGAACAACCTGCAGAAACGGCCGCTGTCGTCCGCGGCCTGACTTTCTTTCCTGACCCGTGACAAAGCTCAGCTTCACCTCACAGCCGTTTGCCTTGAGCCCGTTCGCCCTGAGCCTGTCGAAGGGTGCGCCGTGCACTGCGCCGGCTTCGACAGGCTCAGCCCGAACGGGTTTTGGCTCAGGCCGAACAGATGTTGGCTCAGGTCCAACGGATGTTGGCTCAGACCCAACGGATGTTGGCTGAGGCCTGTCACTCATCAAGTTTTCCTTTCCCGAATCAATCTCCAACGGTGCCCATGACTCCTGCCATCTCATCGTTCATCGCGCCCGCCGCGCCCTCGGCTCAACCCCAGCCGAACGCTGCGACGAGCCAGCCCAACGGTTTTGCCAAGCTGCTGAGCCAGCGCCAGGCCATGGCGGCGCACGAGCCCGTGCCTGCCAACAAGACACAGCCGGCCGAGAAGCCCGCCGACAAAGCCAACGACCTGCAAGAACCGGCTTCGCCGCAGAACACTGCGTCGCCGGCCAACAAGGCAGTCACGCGCGATCGCCAGCCTGCGAAGACGGACAAGCCCAAGCCACCGCAGACCACCTCGACCGAGAAGGGCGACGAGGCGAAGGCCACCGACACCTCGGCCGAGAAGACCGAAGACAACGTAGCCACCGATCCGGCCCTGGCCGAATGGATGTCGGCGCTGCACCTGCCTCCGGCGACGCCGGCCGATGCGCCCGCTGCCGCCGGCAAGGGCACCGTGGTGGATGGCTCACCGCTCGACGCTTCGGCCGCTGACGGTGCCGCCGGCAAGGCCGGTCGCACCTCGGCCAAGGGCGTGGCTTTGGGCACGGCCGACACGGCTGCCGGCAACGGCGCTGCGCTCGCCCAACGGGGTGAAGCGGCCAACGACCCAGCCGACCGCATTCGCGCTGCACGCGATGGCCACGGCAAGCCCGAGGCGATGCATGCAGACGCACAGGCCAACTCGGCCTGGCAAGCCGCCGTCGAACAGGTGGCTGCGCCGGAAGAAGCGAAGCCACGCAACGAAGTCGGCGCTGCCGGCGCGGTGGGCGCGGCGGGTCAGCTGACACCTTCGGCCAAGGCTGCGGAAGCCGCTGCACCGACGGTGGTCAACGTGCCCACGCCGGCCACGGCCGCCGAGTTCCCCAAGGAGCTGGGCGTGCAGATCAGCGTGCTCGCCAAAGACGGCGTGCAACAGGCCGAGCTGCACCTCAACCCGGCTGAGATGGGGCCGATCTCGGTGCAGATCGCGCTCGACGGCAACCAGGCGCAAGTCAACTTCGGCGCCGACTCGGCTGCCACGCGGCAGATCATCGAAGGCGGCCTGCCCGAGCTGGCTGCCGCGCTGCGCGACGCCGGCTTCACGCTGTCGGGCGGTGGTGTGCACCAGCAGGCGCAGGGCCGTCGTGAAGGCAGCTCGTCGGGCGGTGACGGCTCCGGCCGCGGTGGCTCGGCGGGTGAAGCGGACGCGCCGGCACGGCGCATCAACGCTCGTGTCTCAGCCGGCGGGGTCGACCTGTACGCCTGAGCGGCCTCTCTTTCAACGCAAAGGCGCCAAGAACGCAAAGATCGCAAGGAAAGCCAGGTAATTCTTGGCGGCCTTTGCGTCTTTCTTTGCGATCTTTGCGTCCAAAAAGACTTTGCGCATCCGGCCCCGCCCAGTTGAAGCCGGGCTTTCCCCCCGCTTATCGGGCCATCGGAAAACCCCCCGGTTTCCATAATTTCCTTCATTGCGAGCCCTTTGCGGGCATGCCATTGAAGGAGTGTTCATGTCCACTGCTGCCGCCACTGTCGACGTTGGCGATGCTGCCCCCAAGAAGGGCAAGAAGAAGCTGATCATCATCATCGCCGCGGCCGTGTTGCTGCTCGCGGTGCTGGGTGGCGGCGCAGCGGTGTACATGAAGAAGAAAGCCGCTGCTGCTGCGGCTGCAGCCGAAGAAGGCGACGAGGATTCCTCGGCCGCCGCTCCGGCAGAGAAGGCCCACAACGACCACAAGAACCCGCCGACCTTCGTGCCGCTGGAGCCCTTCGTGGTCAACCTCGCCGACCGTGAAGCCGACCGCTTCGCGCAGGTCGGCGTGACGCTCGAAGTCGACGACGCCAAGTTCGCCGAAGAGATGAAGGCCTACATGCCGGCCATTCGCAGCGGCATCCTGATGGTGCTGGCGCACAAGACCTCGGCGCAGCTGCTGTCGCCCGAAGGCAAGATGGCGCTGGCCCGCGAAATCATGCGCGAGTCGGTGCTGCCGATGGGCATCGAAGCCGGTGACGAAGAAGAGGTTGCCCCCGCTCGTGCCGCTAAAGACGAAGACGCTGAAGTCGACGCCGACACGCCCAAGCCCAAGAAGAAAAAGAAGCGCGCCGCGGTTCACAACCCCGTAAAACGCGTGCATTTTTCCAACTTCATCGTCCAGTAAATGGCCCCCCAGTCGTTCCACTCCTGCCCCCAAGGGGCGCCACCCATCGGGCCGGGAAACCCGTCCTTGGGGCGTGGCTGGATGTCCGCTTTCAACGCCGTGGGCGTTGTCGCGGGTTTTGACATCGGATCTCTGTCATGAATCAACAGATTCTTTCGCAAGACGAAGTTGACGCGCTGCTGCAGGGCATCACCGGCGAAAGCCAGAAGCTGGATCAGGAAGACGAGCAGCAAGGCGGCATTCGCAACTACGACATTGCCAGCCAGGAGCGGATCGTTCGTGGGCGCATGCCCACGATGGAGATCATCAACGAGCGGTTCGCGCGCAACATTCGCATCGGCCTGTTCAACTTCATCCGCCGCAGCCCCGAGATCTCGATCGGCGGCATCAAGGTGCAGAAGTACAGCGCCTTCCTGCGCGAGATCGTGGTGCCGACCAACTTCAACATCGTGTCGGTGCGCCCGCTGCGCGGCTCGGGCCTGATCGTGTGCGACCCGACGCTGGTGTTCGCGGTGATCGACGCGCTCTTCGGCGGCGCCGGCAAGTTCCACACCCGCATCGAAGGGCGTGATTTCTCGCCCACCGAGCAGCGCATCATCACGCGCCTGGTCGACGTGATCACAGCCGAGTACAAGAAGGCCTGGCACGGCATCTACCCGCTGGAACTCGAGTACCAGCGTTCGGAGATGCAACCCCAGTTCGCGAACATCGCCACGCCGAGCGAGATCGTCGTCGCCACGAGCTTCACGCTCGAGGTGGGCGACACCACCGGCACCATTCACTTCTGCATTCCGTACGCCACGCTGGAGCCGATCCGCGACGTGCTGTATTCGACCATCCAGGGCGACAGCAACGAACCCGATCGCCGCTGGGTCAACCTGATGAAGCAGCAGATCCAGTCTGCCGAGGTCGAGATCGTCGCCGAGCTGGCGAAGGCGCCCGCCACGGTGGAGCAACTGCTCGCGTTCAAGCCCGGTGACTTCATCGAGCTCGACCTCGACCCCGGCATCCAGGGCAAGGTGGTGGGCGTGCCGATCTTCGATTGCCACTACGGCACCTCGAACGGCAAGTACGCACTCAAGATCGATCAAATGTTGTCCACCTCGACGATGGGCTGGTTAGGAGAAAACAATGTCAGCTGAAGAAGCAGGTGCATCGTCTGCAGAAGACGCGATGGCCGCCGAGTGGGCTGCGGCCCTGGCCGAGTCCAAACCCGAAGTGGCCTCTGAACTGCAGAGCGCGACCGAGCAGGCCTCGCCTGTTGCGTTCACCAACTTCAACGGGGTCGCGCCCACTGGTGCCGGCAACGACATCAACATGATTCTCGACATCCCGGTGCAGCTCACCGTGGAGTTGGGTCGCACGCGCATCCCGATCAAGCACATCCTGCAGTTGGCACAAGGCTCCGTGGTCGAACTCGACGCGCTGGCCGGCGAGCCGATGGACGTGCTGGTCAACGGCTATCTGATCGCCCAGGGCGAGGTGGTGGTGGTGAATGACAAGTTCGGTATCCGCCTCACCGACATCGTGACGCCGAGCGAGCGCATGCGCCGTCTCTCCAAAGGTTGATGCCTCGATGGTTTCCACCGGATTCACCTCGCTGCTGTGGTTCATCGCGATCATCGTGATGATCCCGGTGGCCTTGTGGCTGCTCAAGCGCACCCCCATGGGCGGCGGTGCGGCGCAAGGTTTCATGCGCAGCGTGGCCATGCTGCCGCTGTCGCCGAACCAGCGCATCGTCACCATCGAAGTGGGGCAGGGCGAACAGCGCCAGTGGCTGGTGTTGGGTGTCACCGCCAGCAGCATCACCACGCTGCACACGATGGCGCCGCAGGCCGACGTGCCGCCCGCGGCGATGCCGATCCCTCCATTTGCGCAGCTGCTAAGCAAGCTGCGCCGCGACCAGCACACGACACAAGGGCGTCCGGGTGAAAACTGAATCGAGTTTTTTTTCGCCGCGCTTCAAACGCATCGGCTTCATCGCCGGCTTGTCGTTGTTGTCGGCCATTCCTGGCGCAGCTTTAGCGCAGGCCACGGGTGGCCCGGCGCTGCCGCTGGTGGTGGGGCAGGGCGCGGGCGGTACCAGCTACTCGGTGCCGATCCAGACGCTGCTGTTCTTCACCGCGCTGAGCTTTTTGCCGGCCGTGCTGCTGCTGATGACGGGCTTCACCCGCATCGTCATCGTGCTGAGCCTCTTGCGCCAGGCGCTGGGCACACAGTCGGCACCGCCGAACCAGGTGATCGTGGGCCTGAGCCTCTTCCTCACCTTCTTCGTGATGAGCCCGACGCTCGACAAGGTCTACGCGCAGGCCTACCAGCCGTACTCTGAAAACAAGATCGCCTTCGACGAAGCACTCAAGCGCGGCGAGATCCCGATGCGCGAGTTCATGCTGAAGCAGACGCGCCAGGCCGACGTGATGCTGTTCGCCAAGCTGGCCAAGATCGATCCGTCGGTGAAGACCGCCGACGTGCCCTTCAAGGTGCTGGTGCCGGCCTTCGTGACGAGCGAATTGAAGAGTGCCTTCCAGATCGGCTTTCTCATCTTTATTCCCTTTCTGGTGATCGACATGATCGTCGCCAGCGTGCTGATGAGCCTGGGGATGATGATGCTGAGCCCCGTGCTGGTGGCCCTGCCCTTCAAGCTGATGCTGTTCGTGCTGGCCGATGGATGGAACCTGCTACTGGGTTCGCTGGCGGCGAGCTTCGCGCAGTAGTGATGCACCGGTCATTCCCGCGAAGGCGGGAATCCAGCATGGCGGCACATCGTGGATTCCCGCCTTCGCGGGAATGACGGCCAATCTTCTCTTTTCAGGCGACTGAACCATGGATTCCCAACAAGTCTTCACCTACGGCCAACAAGGCCTGTACCTGCTGCTGATGGTGGCCGCCCCGGTGCTGCTCACCATCCTCGGCGTGGGCCTGCTGGTCAGCATCTTCCAGGCCGCCACGCAGATCCATGAAGCGACGCTGTCGTTCGTGCCGAAGCTGATCGCCGCCGTGGCCGTTCTGGCCGTGGCCGGGCCGTGGATGCTGACCACGCTGGTCGAATACATCCAGCGCACGCTGACAGCCATCCCTTCAGCCGTCGGCTAAGCCGCTTGTGCTGACCTTCAGCGAAGCCCAGCTGATGGCGTGGATCACGCCGCTGCTGTGGCCTTTCATCCGCGTGCTGGCGCTGTTCACCACGGCGCCGGTGCTGTCGCAGCGCAACGTGCCGCTGCGCGCGCGGGTGGGCCTCGCTTTCCTGATCACCGTCTGCGCCCAGGCTTCACTACCCGAGATGCCGCCCATCGCGCTCGATTCGGCGCAGGCCTTCCTCGTCGTGCTGCAGCAGGTGCTGATCGGCGTGACGCTGGGCTTCGCGGCGCGCATCGTGTTCGCCGCCATCGAGTTCGCAGGTGAACTGGTCGGCCTGCAGATGGGTCTGAACTACGCCGGTTTCTTCGACCCGACGAGCGGCAGCCAGGGCAATGCGGTGGGCAGCTTCTTCGGCATTACGGTGTCGTGGCTGTTCATCATCATCAACGGGCACCTGCTGCTGATCATGGCGCTGGTGCAGAGCTTCAACGCCTTTCCGGTCGGCCCCGAACCCTTCGCTTTTCTGCGTGCGCTGCAGCCCCAGGTGTGGGGCGCCGAGGTCTTCAAGCTGGGCCTGTGGATCGCGCTGCCGATGATCACGATGCTGCTGTTCGTGAACCTGGTGTTGGGTGTGATCTCGCGCGTGTCTCAGCAGATGAACATCTTCGCCATCGGCTTCCCGGTCACGCTGGGCGTGGGCCTGTTGGGCGTGCTGCTCACGCTGCCGATGATGCAGGCGCCGTTCACGATGGCGCTGGAACAGATGCTGGCCTACTTTCAGTAGCCGGCCGGCGCAAGGCCGAGTTCGCGGCCAGCGCTCCTGCGGCGAGCAGCGCAGGGAAGAAGATGAACGAGTTCATCAGCGCGTCGAACACCGTGAGGCCGAGGATCATCGCCAGCACGAAGGGCAATGTCTCCATGCGCCACGGGCTGCCGCGCGGCGAGCGCCACGCCGCTGCGATGGCCGGCCACAGCAGCGTGGCCAGGCACGCGGCCAGGCCGATCAGGCCGAACTGGCCGATCACCAGCACGGTGAGCCCCCAGGGCCGCATGTCCTTGTCGCGCCACCAGGCCCAGTTGGCCGAGCCGGTGAGCGGCTTCTTCATCGCTTCGCCCATCAGCCGCTGGTCTTGCGCGATGCGCCAGGTGAACGAACCGCGGCCGATCGACTTGAAGACGCCGACGGCACGCTGGCCGATGGACGTGTCTTTCGCGATGCGGGCGATCGGCACCACGCCCGACACGTAGACCGCGCCGCTCAGGATCAGCACCGCCGAGGCGCCGGCCAGCATGAAGCGCGGCCGCACCCAGCGGCTGGCCGACAGCAGCGCGACGCCGAGCGCGAGGATCAGGATGCCGCCCACCGACTGCGCCGCCACGGCCATCGCCACCACCAGCACCGCCAGGCCGCGGTAAAGCCTTGAACGAGGCCCTCGCGGTGTCGTCCACGCCAGCCACACCGCGGCCAGCGCACACAGCGAAACCCACAGCCCGAACTGGTTGCCATGCTCGAAGAAGCCGATCGGCCGGTAACCGATGTAGCGCGCCGCGCCGTCCAGGCGGAAAGGGTGCAGCTCGTAGAGCCAGGCGTAGGTCACCGGCCCGAACACGCCTTCGATCAGGCTGAAGGGCAGGCAGGCCACGCCGCCGAGCACCAGGCCCTTGATGAGCAGCAGCTGGCCGTCCGGCGTGGCGAAGTACAGCCGCCCGAGCAGCCAGGGCAGGCCCCAGCTGCCGACGAGGTAGAGGCTGGCCACCCAGCCGGCGGGCTGCGGCTGCGCCGCGCCGGCCGACTGCAACAGCGGCCACAGGCACCACAGCACGAGCGGCAAGTCGGCCCACACCGGGCGCAGCCGCAGCAGCGCCGCCCGGTCGAACACCAGCACGCCCAGCAGGGCCGCAGCCGGTGCCGCCCAGGCCTTGGTGAACAGCATGTCGGACGGCACGGCCAGGCCGGTGATCCAGTACGGGAAGTCGACAGCCGACGAGCCGGGCGGAAACACCCCCACCGGCAGCACGATCCAGCCCCCTAGAAACACCACCAGCACGGCTACAGCGGGCGGCAAGAATCGGAAGACAGCCAGGGCGGCCAGCGCGAAGGCCGCATACACGAGGTCAATGTTCATTGCTTGATCATGATCGAAGTCGGTGACATCAACGCCACGCAGCTCGCGGGGCTGCTGGCCTTCGGCGTGGCCGCGCTGGCCTGCGCGCGCGCTGCCAGGGCCCGGGGGCAGCGCTTGTGGTGGAAGCTCGCGGCGGTCTCAGCGGGCCTCGCACTGGAGGCGGTGCTCGGCCTGCGCCACCGGCTGCGTGAAGGGGTCGACACGTGGCTGCAGGCGCAGGGCTGGTACGACTCGCGCACACCGGCGCAAATCGGCTTGCTGGTGCTGTGTGCCTTGCTGCTGGCCTGGGCGCTGTGGGGCCTGGCCGGCCTGCGGCGCGCCGGCGTGCATGCCCGGGTGGCTGCCACGGCCTGTGCGGTGGCGCTGTGCCTGTTCGTCATCGAAGCGATCTCGTTGCATGGGGTCGATGCACTGATGTACGCAAACATCGGGCCTGTGCGGTTGGTGGGCTGGGCTTGGGTGGTGCTGGCGGGCACGATGGCCTGGGCAGCGTGGCTCGCTCCCGCCGGCCCGGCGCGTGGAGGGCGCCGAGGAGTGGACCAAGAAGAGGGCTGAACCCCCCTCTTATCCCGCTCAAGTTCCGGTCACGACTGGAAACAATGGAGGAGCCTAGAAAAGCCTTGCCATGGCCGCCTCCAACCAAGACCGCAACCTACCCGCCTCACAGCGAAAACTCGACAAAGCCCGCAAGGACGGGCAGGTCGTGCGTTCGCGCGACCTGGGTCACTTCGCGGCGATTGCGGTCGGTGGCGCGACGCTGGTGGCGCTGGCGCCCCAGGTGTCGCACTGGTCGTCCAAGCTGCTGATGAACGGGCTGCGCTTCGACGCGAAGTCGGTCCAGAGCACCGATTTCATGACCGAGCGGCTGGCCGAACTCACCTGGCAGATGATGTGGATCATCGTGCCGCTGGGCATCCTGATGATGCTGGTGGCGGTGGCGATCAGTGTGGCCGCCGGTGGCTGGGTCTGGACGCTCAAGCCGGTGATGCCGAACTTCGGCAAGCTGAACCCGCTGTCGGGCATCACCCGGTTATTCTCGAAGGACCAGCTGGTCGACACGCTCAAGGCCTCGGTGCTGGCGCTGATTCTCGGCACCATCGGTGCGATGTACCTGCGCGCCAACATCGATTCCTTCGGCGGCGTGCTGGCGATGGCGCTGCCAGCGGCCCTGTCGCATGCCGGCAGCGTGATCGTCGGCGGCATGCTCCTGCTGCTGCTCGCGCTGGCGGCCTTCGCGATGGTCGACCTGCCGCTGCAGAAGCACATGCACGCCACGCGGCTCAAGATGAGCCACGAAGAACTGAAGCAGGAACACAAGGAAGTCGAAGGCAACGCCGAAGTCAAGGCCAAGGCCCGCGCCCGCATGCGCGAGATGAACAACCGCCGCATGCTGGCCGCCATCCCGAATGCCGACCTGGTGGTGATGAACCCGACCCACTATGCCGTCGCGCTCAAGTACGACGACCAGAAGATGGGCGCCCCACGTGTGGTGGCCAAGGGCGCCGACCTCATCGCGATGAAGATCCGCGACATCGCCAAGAGTTCGCAGGTGCCGGTGCTGCAAGCCCCGGTGCTCGCGCGTGCGCTGTATGCGCACGCCGAAGTCGACCGCGAGATTCCCGCTGCGCTGTTCTCTGCCGTGGCGCAGGTGCTGGCTTACGTGTACCAGCTGCGCGCCGCGCTCACCGGCCGCGTGCCGATGCCGGGTGCGCTGCCCGAACTGAACGTGCCGGCCGAGCTCGACCCGCACAACAAGCCGGGCTTCGTGCCGGATGAGGTGATTGAATGAACAAGCTCTGCCGTCATTCCCGCGCAGGCGGGAATCCATGCCGTGCCGGAATGCTGGATTCCCGCCTGCGCGGGAATGACGGTGTGTCTGGAGAGACCCGATGAATGCCTTGATGAAACAGATGCAGGCCTTGTTGGGCCCGCATGCCACCGCCATCAAGGCGCTGATGGCGCCGGTGTTCATCATCATGGTCTTGTCGATGATGGTGCTGCCGCTGCCGGCCTTTGCGCTGGACATGCTGTTCACCTTCAACATCGCGATGGCGCTGATGGTCATGATGGTCGCGGCCTACATGGTGCGGCCGCTCGATTTCTCGGCCTTCCCGACCGTCATTCTGCTGACCACGCTGCTGCGCCTGTCGCTCAACATTGCCTCCACCCGCGTGGTGCTGCTGCAAGGCCACACCGGCCCGGGCGCGGCGGGGCAGGTGATCGAATCCTTCGGCCACTTCTTGATCGGCGGCAACTTCGCGGTCGGCCTGATCGTGTTCGCGATTTTGGTGGTGATCAACTTCGTGGTGGTGACCAAGGGTGCCGAGCGCATCGCCGAAGTCGGCGCGCGTTTCACTTTGGACGCGATGCCCGGCAAGCAGATGGCGATCGACGCTGACCTCAACGCCGGCCTCATCGACGAGAAGGAAGCCAAGCGCCGCCGCCTGGAAGTGGGCAACGAAGCCGAGTTCTTCGGCTCCATGGACGGTGCCAGCAAGTTCGTGCGCGGCGACGCGATGGCGGGCCTGCTGATCCTCTTCATCAACATCATCGGCGGCTTCATCATCGGCGTGGCGCAGCACGACCTGTCGGCCTCGCAGGCCGCCAACAGCTACATC
>Ga0307515_10009712_pt1 | contig 18547 bp, 9 predicted proteins | sample 17_EM_MG_FD_194513 | JGI IMG/M metagenome (GOLD analysis project Ga0307515, IMG submission 194513) | Populus trichocarpa ectomycorrhiza microbial communities from riparian zone in the Pacific Northwest, United States - 17_EM | ecosystem: Host-associated > Plants > Roots > Unclassified | place...
GTTTTGTAATTTAAAATTATTTTTGAAAAAAAATAATTTTTTTTTTTCAATTTAACTTTTTTTGGTGTTTTCAAATCGTTTTAATATATTGATGTTAAAAATAAATTAAAAAAAATATTATTTTAATTATATTTTTAAACAAAAAATAATTTAAAAAACAACTAAAATATATTAGCTGCAATGCATTTCCATGATTCCAGTGGGAAGTGCAAGACAAGTTGTCAATCAATTTCGCAACTTATATGGCATGCAAGATCTCTTTAGCCGTGGGTGCACAGAAGCTTCATTGTAAGAATCTTTCGTCCATAGCTAGAGTAGCTAGGTGCTGCATATATAGACACTACGTGAACTGGCTTAGGGTTATATATTTTCATGGCGCACAGGGTTAGGACTAATTAAGAAGGGCCTCAACCTTGAACAATATCGATGATTAATTTCCGCACCCGTGATAGTTGTCGGCAACTAATTAAGCCTTCTTCAACGATACATATATATATGGTGTAAATGCTGCCCTAAGCAAGGCCTATATGGTTACGTATATAGCTGGCAATATGTTGGATCGGTTGTGCATTTATATGCTAGTTCCTAAGGATCTTGATCCTGACCATTTAATTACTGGTGTCATGCAGCTAGCTAGCTAACCATTGAATTTGATTATGAAAGATGTTGTTCATATGCAGACATGAAAATAATCAATTCCCTCATCACGAAACTAAAAGTAGATGAAATTATATTCTAACTACATTGACATTATAGGCCTTTATACGTATAAATTTAAATTTTTGAATTAAAAGTAATATTCATCTAATGTATAGGCCTTTATACGTATAAATTTAAAGTCTGTTTAGAAATATACTTGGAGTGCTCTGCATGAAATTCATGTTTCTAGAAGATCACGTATGAATCTTTGTACAGTCAGAAAGTGTCCTCACATAAAAGTTGATTTAAGCAATTAGTCTCTATCTGATTCTAAGAGTCTGGTTGCAAGGTTGTCAAATTAATCATTTAATATATATATACACCAGTGGCTGATTAAGCAACTAGTAGATTAGCAGTAGTTTAACTATACTCGATCGGATGTCTGATCATCAGGACTGCACTAGTCCACGAGTCCATGGAAAGTGTTACAGATTCAAGGATGGCTGAAAACTTTCAAGCATAGGGTGGTCACAGATGAGGTCCTCAGAACTTGCATTAATGGAAACTATACACTTAACACCTTAATTTTGACTTCCATTGAATCACACTGTTGGTACCAGCAACTGCAATTGGCCATGTTTTCCTTAGAGAGACGATCGACCACAGCCACCAAACCCGCAAGCTTCGATCTCTACTTGGCTCGAGGGTTTATTTATTGGGATGGCAGATCATAAAGTCCTATATAAAGTTAAGATGCCATGTGAATTACATAAATGGGGAGGGCCATTGGTAGATGAATTCCATCTATCCCCTTATCTATCTATCTCTCTGCATATTTAATCCTCCTCTTCCTTTCTCCTTGACAAGTCCATTGCTATGACTGGACTTGCTAAAAGGACGACTAGTGCAAGAACTAGTCATCTCAGTGTTCAGTCACTGATGTCCGAAACAACAAATATAGCATTTGGCTGATGTCAGCCCTAGCTAGGGGGCTTTGCTAGTGGTAGGGAGGAACCAAAAGTTGAGGATTGAGGGAAAATAAATGATTCTTGGGGTGCGAAACATGTAAAATTAAAGGGTATAATTATAGCTTTTCAGAATTCTAGGGCTATAATGTAAGGTTTTCTAGCTTTTAATCGGGGGTTGCCATGGCCCCCCACCCTTCAATGTAGTTCTTCTGCCCCTGGCTAGTGGGGCTGTAATTTGGCAGCAAAATATCAAAGTACCCTTATGGATGAATGGTATTTTGTATAAGCTGTGTAACTAGAGATTCTATGGGGATCCATCCATCATTTTCAACTGGATAGGCCAATTAATAGTGTGATAAGTGTCTAACACAGTCCATCATCAATCATCATCTATCTATGTGCATATACAGTCCATCAATCTATTGGATAGATACATCTACACACACATAAATTGATTTTATTTTAATTAGATTATAAAAAATGATAACACATGTGAATTAAGTTTTTTAAACAAAATTATATATCACGATAACCTAGAAAAATATATTTTTAAAAAAATAAAATAAACGATGTAACTCAATTCCGAACCCATTAAATATGGCAAGACAAACTAGAATAAAAAAATGATTTAAAAAAATCAACATCGGTCAACCCGAGTTAAAATTACAAACTTGTAACCTTGTTTATTAAAGTCGAGCCAACCTGAGATATCCGGTCAATCGCGCAACCTAAATATTCAATAGATCGGAATAACCTGATAGAAAAAAATAAAGAAAATTTAAAAGCTATTTTTTAAAAAAAATATCAACTCGATTGGTAAAAATAGCATATCATAAATTTAGATTGAAAAATAAAATTAAAAGCAAATTGTCCTAAGCTGACATAATAATAACTACAAAATCATTATGGAAAAACAAAAGGCCCTTTAACACTTGTTTTAATATTTTTACATGGATCATGATCAACCATGTAAAACTTCACTGCAATATGTACTTAATTGCTTGTGGTATATCTCTCAAAGGGATTTGAATGTTTTGATGAAAAAGCATAGGTTAAATCAATTCAATCAAGAAAAATACTAAAATAGTATTTGCCCACGTATTAATTTCCAGGTGATGAATCACCAGAGATCCCCCTTCCCTAGTGCGCTCCACAGAGTAGAACCCCCTGTTTTGTTTAATTCTTGCCACCAACCTTCGCTTGGTTAGCCCTAGCTTTTAATATCGAGATGACACCTCACCACTAGATATCATCGTGAAACCTACATATCCACGTGGTTCCACTATTTCATGCTAGTGACATCTAAGTATATAAAAATAATTGAAGTAGTTCATGTTTTTTAAATTGTTTTTTTTAATAAATATATTAAAATAATACTTTTTTTATTTTTAAAATTTAATTTTAATATTGTGCATCAAAATAATTCAAAAAATATATAAAAAAATTTAATTCTGTGCTTTTGAAAAGCATAATCACACCACAAAAACAAACAATATCTTAATATAAGCTTGGAATGAGATGTGTTGATGTGATGTTAAGTTTTTTATAGGTAAAATTCGTTTAAAGCACAAATAACACCTCATTAAAGCTAAAAATCATGTTTTTCGTTATTTTTTTTAGATTCAATCATATTAACTCAACCACATCTCACCTGTTAAACAACAAAGAGGGACTAATATATATATATATACTCACTCAAAAGGCTTTTTCCTCGCAGATGCGAGGATTGTTTAGAAACATGGTTCAACTCATGTTTTTAAAAAAATTAATTTTTTAATATTTTTAAATTATTTTAATATACTAATTTCAAAAATAATTTTTTAAAAATAAAAAAAAACAATATTCATTCTTTTGTTGAATCCTAAAACATCTACATTGTATAAAACAAGATGTTTGGAGCAAGCCAGAGAAACATAGACAGTCCCTCAGGTGGCATCGTCGGTCGATTGTCAGATGTTATTGAGTCATCATGAGTGCTAGATGATCATCAAACTGGAAATTCCTGTGTCCTTACTCATCATCACCAGCTCAAATACCCCTGACCCTACACCTCTCTGTGCTGTGTAAAACTCTGAGGATGCATGCATATTTATTAATATACAGTACAACACAAGATCAGTGGTCATGAACTCATGATCTTGGTTAAGTTTTACGTCATATCTGCCTTAAATATAGATGACAGTGCTGTTGCATTCAGTAGTCCAATATTTCTGGAGTCCCCAAAAGAAATATCTCCAATGGTATGAGACCCATATCCAATTATATATACGGGAAAAAATGTAGTATAAAGGTAAGAGATGGAAAAAAATAGGGTTTTTTAAACCTATGCTGTAATCTTAAACTATAAATAAAAATATATGTTTTATAAATGTTGGATAATATAAAATGTGCTCCGAAATAACTTATAAATATGTTTAAATCAGAGTTAAATCGACTGAAAAGAAATCCCAGAATAACTAGAGAAATAAAAAAAAAAAAAAAAAAACAAGAAAAGTAGAGAAGAAAATCTGAATTCAAGCGTGTTCTTGACTTTGGTGGGCTCTAGATAAAATTTTAACCTGATACAAGAATCAAATCAAATTTATGAATTAGAAATCTCATTTTGACACATTCAAACTTTTTCTTGAATTTCGTCTTGTCTGTGAACATAATCTTCATAATTTTGATTGACTATGCTGGGCTCTACTGCGTGCATGATGAGTGCTCAATTTAAAATGGAGTACAATTTCTCAGCAGTACTGAAGCCGACACAAAGTTAGCTCGCGGCTGTGACAGGCAAAATCTAACTTCTCGGCCATTGAATACCCTTTTAGCACTTGCAAATTTAATTCTATGGACCACTGGCCTTCAGATTTTATTTTTTTATCAGACATTACTTCACCTTGGGTTGCTTTGAGCCAAAAAAATATAGAAAAAGAAGAACCTCTTAATTTATTTAAGTACACCAATTAATTAACTACTCAAAGATTCATTCCTTAATAATGTGATTAATATGATATCTCAACAAGTAATAGACATACATGTATTTATTAAGTCGATTTATAACCAGATTCAAGGTTCAAGTCACGAGTTGAACATAATATTATATATTATTCATACTATGCTTGTACCATGCTTTATCTTTAATTAATTGGTTAGAGAGGTCATGGATGGGGAGTTGGCAATAAGTACTAGTGAGCATCTTGTGGTGGTGTACATGATTCCAATGATATATTGCATTTATAACCTTTGGAAAACCAGTGATCGATGAATCGAATATGAGGTTAAATTTAGGCTCACTAATAGCGTGTTTGGCAGTGTGGTTGCGGGTGTAACTTTTCGTGCCAAAATACATGTCAATGATGTTTTTTTAATTTTTAAAAATCATTTTTGACATCAGCACATCAAAACGATCCAAAACATACAAACCATATTAAATTTTAGTAAAAAAAAAATCAAATTTTTTGGGAACGCAGCCGCAGCCGCGTTCCCAAACGAGCTCTAAGTCTAAAGAATACATGAGAAATAGATTGCTAAATAGTGATGTAATAATGATTGTAGTGTTTTTTAGGAATTTAAAGCATAATTGTAAAAATAATGATTGTAGTGTTTTTTAGAAATTTAAAGCATAATTGTAAAACCTGACATGATGTTGACTAATGATTAAGATTGCGTCATTGATTAAGAGGATTAACTCATAAATTTTATTTAAAAAGACAGGTTGAAGATTGAGTTTCGACTAAATTAGGCCCGTGTTAACCTGAATTTTTTATTAAATCATCCAAATTTTTTCCTTTTATTCCTTTTTCATTTCTAAACCAATTCAATTCTGAGATCAGATCATAAGTTTTAGGTCAATCTACTAGGTTAGTTTAGGTTCTATAATTGTGATCTGAATATGCCCAACTACTTCAACATGGAAAAAAGAACTCTTTAATTTATTAGATATCATAATGGGGAGGACTTAGACTCTATTTGTTTTTGTTGTTGGAAAGTGTTTTTGTAAAAGATTGAAATTTTTAAAAAAAATTAATTTTTTTTTGTGTTTTTAAATCGTTTTAATATGTTAATTTTAAAAAATAAAAAATATTATTTTAATATATTTTCAAATAAAACACACTTTAAAAAATAATTATTACTGCAATAAAAAAACACAATCAAGTGCGCAGGTACAAGCTTACAATACTTACATAGTCACTCAACTATTTCAATGACTCGAAAACCTGATAATTAGGGCAACCAACTTTAACAACATAGATCAGGCCCAGCAGACATTGTGGCCTAGGAACCATAAATAATTAAACAGTAATTCTTGCATGCATGGTTGCTACTTTTGGATTTCCCAGAAACTGTAGGAGAGCAATTCCAGCCTGGAGCTTCACTTCCCTGTATCCTTTTGTTCTTTAAAGTGGAGAACATTAATTCAAGGCATTAAAATTATAAAACTCAATCCATGGCAAGGTTTAAATTACGAATCAAGATAATTAATCATAATTTAAAAAAAAAATGGATTGATTGTCAGGTTTTGAATGAATCACTGGATCAATCCTAGGTTTTTACCGAATTAACTAGTTTTTTTTGTTTTTTATTTTTTTCTTTAATCCAAACCGGTTCAAATCCCGGGTCATCTCATAATTTCATTCCAGGCTACAAACAATGCTTACCATCAATGGAATATTAGATGAAGTTCAACCGTCTGGTTGGATTTTTGAGAGACACGTTGCCCCTCCCATGTCACTCTAGCACGTGGCATCATTATTTAAGCACCTTGCAAAATATCGAAATCGAATTTTTTTTCTTCAACAGTTTTTTATTAGTTTGCTTAAATTATTTGACAAGAGGTTTTTTCCTCTTTTTTTTTCTTAAAAAAAAACAGATTTTACGTTTTAAAAACACTTTTAAAAAAATTAAAATTTTTTTTTCTTTGTTTCAAATTAATATTTTTCAGTATTTTTAAATCATTTTGATGTGCTAATATCAAAAATAATTTAAAAAAAAACAGTATTTTAATGCATTTCCAAGTCAAAAGTACTTTAAAATGTAATCGCAATCACACTCCCAAACGGGCTAAGTATTGATAAAAACAAAGGGGATGATTGCACTGTTTTTTCAAATGTTTTTTAATTGAGTTCATGAATTTTAATTTTTTTTTACTTTTATGCACCTTCCATCGATTTTTCTATTATTTGATAACGTGTTATTTTTTTTTAAATCACTATAGATACTCTAACTTTTATTTTATTTCAATCAAGTATATTAACTTTGTATTTTTTATTGATATAAAATAAAATTCGAAGTACCAATGATAATTTAAAAAAAAAACATTAGATGTCATCAAATAACATAAAAATTGACGATAGGTGGACAAAAGTAGTTGATTGAAAGTTTTTTAAAAAGTTAGTGTATTCGAATTCAAAAAAAATTAAGTACATGTACTCAATTGAGAAAATATATAAAGTTAGTATGTTAGTAGTGCAATCATCCCAAAAATGAAATCATGTGACATTGACCAATATGCTTTGGGTTAATTGTGATATATGCACTTCCAAATCCAACCCTTCTCGAAATTAGTTTAATTAAATGAGTTGTTTTTTAATATTTGACGATAAAAAAATATTTCCGGATCAAATTTTTTTTTTTAACCAATTGAGATTTAGGCTGAAAAGACATAAAGTTTGAAACTTTTTAGATATTTTTTAAAATTATTTTAGCATCTCCATATAAAAATTATATCTGAAATATTTTAGTGAATGTTTATTACTCTAGTGTAGTATGTTTTTCAAAAGACTTTTCAATTGAAATTATATTAAAATAATATTTTATTTTATTTTTTATATAAATATATCAAAATAATACAGAAACATCTAAAATCATTATTTATTTAATATATTTTCATGCGAAAATAAATTTGAAAAATAAATTTAAATATAAAAACAAACACTATCTAAAAGGGATTGATGTAGTGTTTTGTCAACATGCCAGAGAGTAGTATAAAACCATTATTAGAACCTTATTTAATATTTTAAATCTTTGGGTTGAGATTAATCTTTTACATAGTATTAAAATTTTAATGATCAAATAGTTAGAGTTCAAATCTTATCATTCAATTTTATATAATTAAATTAACAAAATTAATCATAAAATAATGATAAATTTATGTACTAGCTTTCACTTTAAAAAATATATTAAAGAATAATATAAAACCGTGTTTGAGATTTCCTCTAGCAAACTCACTTTTAGATTTTTTAATTTAATTCCGGCCCGATCTAAAAAAAATTAATTATTAAAAAAATTAATATAACTCATCCCTTTTTTATTCCATCTTTGTAAGTAATAGTTTCTAATTTGTAATGTCAAAATAGTAAAAACAAAAATTAAAGACAAAATAAACAATAAAAATTCATTTAGCCTATACACAATATCCGAAATAAAATCAGGAGTTGATTTAATTATAATTTAATCCTTTTAATTCCTTGAATATATATATATATATATATATATATATATATATATATATATATATTATTACCAAAAAATTGATAAATACAAACGGAAATATCGAGGAAATACTTTTATGGGAAATATACCGATGGATTTTACCGACGACAATATTCCCTCGGTATATGACGAGGGAATTATAGTGGGAAACAAAATAATTAAAAAAAAGCAAAAAAAAATAATCACGTGACGATTTTACCAACGGAATTACAACGAAATTTATTCCATCGGTAAAATCCGTCGACAAAACCGTTGGTAAACTGTGAACATTGTTCATCATGTCAATTACAAGGAAATCACCGACGGAAAATTCCGTCGGTATTTTTCAGAGAGCTTTGGAACTATTCACTTTCCAATTACACTGTTAATTACTGTTCTTTACAGATAAAATCACCGGCGGATTGAAAAGTCGTGGGTGTTATTTGACGATTTTATGAAAAATTTAGATTAAATTAAAAAATTTAATTAAATATTACAGATGGATTGAAAAGTCGTTGGTGATATTTAGCGGTTTCTGAAAATTTTTGAATAAATAAAAAATTTAAATTAAATATTACAGATGGAATCACCAACGAAATGATTAAAATATTAATATTTAATTATCCTTCGGTAAAACCATCGGTAAAACATCTCAATAAAAAGCCTAGAATCCCTAATTTCATAACAGACCCGTCTCTTTTCTTCTTCTTCTTCTTCTTTTCTTCTTCTTCTTCTTCTTTTCCCCCATATGTAAAAAAACATCAGTATCCATTTTTTTTTCTTCTTTTCTCTCCTCAACTCCTTCTCTTCTCCTCCATGCTCAGGTATGTCTTCTTCTCCTTTCTTCTTTTTTCTTCTCAATTTTTTTTAATTAGTATACTTTACGAATTTGTTTTTTTTTCTTCTTAGCTTCACTTGCAACTACGTTAAGGTAAGATTTTTTTTTTCATGTTTTTTTCACTATATTTGTTTTTTATTTTATTTTTAATTGTTTTTGTTCTTAATAATTGTATGAATGTTGTTGTATGATTTTTTTCATATGAGATCAATTTTTAGTTGATTTATTTATAGGATTTTTAAAATTTTTTCATATGAAATTTTTTAGTTGAATTTATTTGTTGCAAATTTGTTTGAGTTGATTTTCTTCTTCTTTTTTCCAAGCATTTTGAGTATTATAGAGTGTTGATTTATATTAATTTAATTATTTATAGTTTTTTAAAATAGATTTTTTTTAATATTTTTAAATAATTACCGACAGAATTACATACGGTATTTTGCTGAGGGAAATACCGACAGAATGAAGCAGGTAATTTTTTTTTGCTCGCTTTTTTCGTCAATAAATCCATCGGTAATAATATTTTTTTTATTACCAACGGACTTACCGACGGATAAAAAATTACCTACGCAGAATTCACCGACAAAGCATTTTCGTCGGTGATTTCGTTGGTAAATTAATTATCAACGGAATGATAGTGCAAATACCGACGGAAAATTCCTTTGGTAAATCTAAAGATTGTGGTAGTGTGCGCGCGCGCGTGTATAACCTTTATATTTTTAATATATCTATAACTTTCATCAGTTTTATATTATTTTCAATTTATTTAGTTTTCTTTTGTTTTAAGAAGAAAAAACGAAAAAAAAAGAAAGTAATTTTTGAAATAAAATACTTTTGAGATATCATTTCCCGCATTGTTATAAAACGCAAATTGACCTAATAAGTCAATTTGAGACCTTGCTAACTTGAGGTTTGGACTGATTTGAGTTGAAGAAAAAATAGGTCAAGACGACCAGGTGGACCCTTGACCTAGGTAAAACTTGGTCCTTGTTTCGTTGATTTTTTTTTATTAAAATGGTATCATTTTAATCCTTTTATAAAAAACTTTTATGGGTCAATCTTGATTAATCTTCCTGATTTGTGACTCAAGCCTTATCTCAGGTTGGACATCTATTATGATTTTATAACTATGCATCATATACATTTGCCAAATTTGCAAAATTAAAAAAAATTACAAAAAAAAAAGTTACAATAGAAGGGAAAAACATTAGGGCTATAGACTCGTATTACTATTTACTACTACAATGTGATTACATTTTTACCTTTTCCATAAAAAAAAAAAAAAAACCAATGAACTTACATTTAAGGGTAATCCAATCTTTGCATGTAATCCATTAGTCATTATGAAATTACCTAGGGCAACTCTTCTTTTTGAATTTTTTTGCATAGTTAATTTATTGGATTACTTTTAGAAAGAAAAAAAAAATAAGCTAAACACTAAAATGACGATCATGTCTTTAAAAAGCAAAAATGAATAAATAGTTTCCACAAGGCTTTTTGTTTTTCACTAAGATTTTTTATATATATTTATGTTAACTTGAGGTCAATTTAGTCTTTTACTAAGTATAAGGTATTTTTATATATATAAAAAAAGGTTGTGGGTGTGTTCATAGCGAGTACTAGATGCTCCATCGTATTTGAGCGACGCGTGTGGATGATTCTAGTGGTTAACTATTAATAGGTCCCAACGACATCTTCCTTCCATGGCGATGCATGTGGCATTCTGACCTTTGATCTTGTGTCAATTGTTTTTTCTCTCTCCCTACCTCAGTTTTCGTGCGTGCCACCTTGAAATTTCAAAATAGTCAATCAATTTGTATTTCATCCGGATTTGATCCTTGTTTTTATATTACTATTTTTTTATTTGAAATGGTTTATAGATTTGAAATTATTTTTCAATTTCATCTTCTTTTTGTGTCAAATTTGGTTCTCAATCTTTGGATTTTTATTTATTGTGTTTTAGATAAGTTTTTGAATTGAAGTTTTTTTTTACGATTTCATTCACCTTCAATTTTTTTCTTATATGATTTGATCCTTATTATTTTTTTCTTTACAAATTTTTTTAATTACTTTTTTTTTCAAGATTTGATACTCCAAAATTAAATTGGTTGGAAATTGAGCTTTTTAATTAGACCATGGTCTAAGATTTTGCTAGTTGCAAGTTTGAAAGATTAACCTAATTTTAGGAGATTCACACTGGTTTACATGATTTTTTTTTATTTCCTTTTTTCATGTTAATATTCTTTCAGTTCTATCATTCAATATTTATTTATTTTCAATATCATCCTCCGTCAAATTTTTATTTGTCATATTTGGTAATCATTTTTTTTATTTCTATTTGTTTTTGTTTTAAATGGTTTTAAAATTTTAAGCATTTTCATGATTTCATCCTCCTTCAATTCATTTTCCGATGTGATTTGATCCTCTTTCTTTTATGTTGCAATTATGTTTTATTTGACAAATATTTTAGGATTTCATCTTACAACATTAAATTGACTAGGAATTAACTTTTTAGATTAAACTTGCTAGAATTTCATGGGTTGTGAGTTGGAATGGTTAACCTCGGTTTAGGAGATTCACATTGACTTGCTTGTTTTTTTTTTGTCTCTTTTTTTTAACTGGTATTTTTTTGGTTTCATACTTCGGCATTTATTTATGTCTTAAACATTTTCTCCATTCTTTAATCGGACCCGGGGTTAGTTGAGACTCAGTCGGGTTAGTTGAGACTCAGTCAAGGCCTAATCGAGAAGGGAATAAGGAAAGGAAAAACAAAGACGTAGATTTTCCAACAAGTTAACTCATTGTTGTTGTATTCATTGCTCGAGTCATTGATTTCGCGGGTTAGCTCAAGTCAATATAGCGTGTCATCATTTTTTCATTTCACTATTTAAATTTTTTTTTGAATGTCCATTCTTTCATGCTTGTTGGTTGTTTCACAATGTCAATGCCATTTTCTTTTCATAATCAGATTGTTGTTTGAATAGGCTGATAATTTCTTTTCTATTTCATCAAGTCAAACAAGTCACTCTAATATTTTTCTTTTACCAAGATTAATTTGATCTTATATATTAGTTGAATTTCTTATTTTCATTTCAAATATTTTATCATGTACATAAAAAAATATTGATGATAAAGTATTTTTTAATATAATAGTAGGGTTTTGAACCGACACGCGCTGGATTAGTTTAGATCCCGTTTGGTATTTGCAAAAAATTGTTTTTTTTTTAAATTAATTTTATTTTATATTTAAATTATTTTAATATATTGATGTAAATTTTTTTTTAAATATATTTATAAAAAAAATACGTAAAAAAAAAATACATCCACTAACTTATATCTATTTTTAAAACTAAAAGCACTACTAACTTATAATTACCCAATAAATTTCAAAAATCACTTTTACTTTTTCCACGGGACATAAAAATAAATTCTCCAAAAATCTACAATCTTTCACCACCATTTCTCTGCTCCGAGCAAATCCTCGTTAGGGTTTGGAAAAAAAATGGAACGCAATTGCTGCCATGTACCATTAGCATTCGTCCTAAAACTCTTGAATTTCCTTCAAGCATTTATCGGAATTTCAATAATTATTTACTCATTTTGGATGCTTGATCAATGGAACAACAAAGTCCCCGTCTTTCCACCTTCTGCTCCTTCTCCAGATTCTTCGTTTTCCTCTTCTTCTCTCTTGCTTTTGCCGGGCTCTGAGTCTCACTCGATTCGGGATCTTGTCTTCTCCGATGTGGTTCCTCGGTTTGAAAACGGGCTCGACTTCGACTTGAATTCCTTCCAGCTTCCGGCTCCTTGGTAATTTCGATTTTCTTTCTTAATTTTACTAGTAATTGCTTTGGATTTAATGATTTTTTCGTGTGTGATTTGATTGGTTTGGTTTAGGGTTTTGAATTGCGTGATTTTATGTAATTAATATAAAAGGAAGGATTTTTAATGCTTAGGGTTTTGAATTTTGTGATTTTTTGTAATTAATATAAAAGGAAGGATATTTAATGTTTTTTTTTTGTTTTTGGTTCCTTGGGAGGCCCGTTAAGCATTGTGCTATACAGCGGGGTAGCCCTGACCTGATTACACAATAATCAATTGAACTAGAGTCACTGGGAATAGAACCTGCTTCACTGAAGGAATTTTAGGCTTGTTGCATTCAGTAGCTTTCAATTTTGGTTAGATTGATCTCTGCTGTAATTTTATCTTGGATTTTTTTTAACTGATTTTTGTGTGTGTGAATCATGAGTGATTTTATAAGATTCATATTGTGCGGAATGGCCCGCATGATTTTTTGCATTAATTCTGCTAAATCGTGAGTGTTTTTGTGGTTGTTGTGGCTAAACGTGTGGCATTTGAGGGACCTGCACGGAGGGTGTTAATTCTCTCACTCTCTCTCTCTCTCTTTTTATGGCAGGTTCATCTACTCTTTTATGGGAGTGGGCGTTATATTGTGTTGCATTACCTTCATCGGCTGTATTGCAGCTGAATCCATTAATGGCTGTTGCCTTTGCTTTGTATCCGACATATATTCACCGCACTCTGTTTATTTATTTCCACTTTTTTTCACTAACAAAGGCTCTGCAGTTACTTTGAGTTGCTTCAACTTAAAAATAACATAATATTCCTTCTTTTTTTTTTTTTTTTACTTTATACTGGTAAAAGGATCAGACCGAAAATACAAAACACAAAAAAACTTTTACGGTTTCATTATTCTTACGAGTCAAACTGGCAGCCTATAACATATAATTTGTGGTCTGCACTCACTTAACTTGTTTACCTTGACCTAATCAATTTCAGTACACAATACTCAAAATTGTATTCATTCTGCTAGAAGCAGCCTTGGTTGCATTCATTGCAATTGATCGTCGTTGGGAAAAGGTAATTTATTTTTCTTTTAATAAAGATGCAGGTTGGCAGTTTCATTCCTTTGTACATGTAACTTAAAACTCCTTTGGGTTACTCTGTTACAGGATCTTCCATTTGATCCAACTGGAGAACTGCAGAGCCTTCGTATTTTCGTTGAAGAAAATGTTGATATATGTAAATGGGTTGGTATCACAGTGCTCATAATTCAGGTATGTTCCACAGTGATTTATAAACGAGAATTCTGTCACATCTTTGAAAATAAGTCAGTTCCACAATCATGATCCAGAAGTGAAGTTTTGCAAATTAAAGATGCAGGTCCTGCTATGTATATATTTTTATTCCGTGAGTTTCAAATTTTGCGCTTTAAAAACTTTAATCACAACTTTTAAAAAAAATGATATGTTACATGCATGTAAAATGAAGGAGATGAAAACATTATCAAGATCAAAAGATTTTGTGAAACATGTAAAATGAGTTACTTTCGTCGGAAACTAGGTAAACAAATCTAGTCCTTTTTTCCCCCCTCAAGTATATTGAAAAATATCTAAATAATCCTAATATCAAGATTGCTTCTTCCTTTTGACGTGTCTTCTTGTGCCCAGTGGAAACAAGTTAATCATCTGTTTAAATTCAAGTGAAAATTTACTGAAATAAAGAAGACGAGAAAAATATTCAAATGAAATCAGTGGATAATGAGGTGCACAAGGACTGAATTTTGATGCAGGCAGGCTCTCTATCATTTTTCCATGTACTGAATATGAGCAGTTTCCATGTACTGAATATGAGCAGCTCAATGACAACCTATCTTTATTGTCCAGACAATTGAGATTTATTTTTGTTTTGCTAAATTTATTGCCATTGGGACCTCCATGATCCTGTCATTTCAATCCGAGACGCTATCTGCCTTCCACACACTGGCCACCTGAAGCAAAGGAGCTGTAAACTGTGCACTTAGAATTTGATGGGATTAACTACTCTTAAAATTATGCATAGTTCATGGATTTTCCATTGAAATGCATGTCACCCTAGAATCCATCAAGTTATGTAAGAGTGAATATATTTTAATCTCAATTAGTCATATAAGATCCTATTGTTCTACCCTTGTAATGGTGCCAGACATCCAGAGTCAAACTGTGAAATCTTTTCCTGGTCAGGGGTGCTAATTCCTACCACCGGTGCCTCATAGATAAACGAGTCAAACATTTGTTAGAGCCTAGAGGCCTACTTTCTCCTAGCAAGGTAGAAGTTCTTTGCCCGGAGAAGGGCTGATTGAGAGAAGATATTTTTTTCCAGACTAAGCGTTAAAGAAACCAGAGAGGAAAGGGTGCAATTACTGTAAGAACAACAATATGTGTGTTCTTTTCATTCATACTTGTGCATTCTATATCAATAGCGGGTTGCATGTGAAACTATAATTCACGGCAATCAAATATAATGGTTCTCCACAGTCAGGAAGTTATCTTGAGGGACCAAAAGTATGAGTCCATCATTAATGAATCTTTTTGTCCAGCCATTTTTAGAAAAGATGAACCCACTGAATGCCTCAATGACCACAGTTGGGGATCAGTCCTCAACATGCAGCCTGAAGGCCAAGCAAATGGTTTTCAGTGGCTTCTAGAATTAGGTCACTCTGCTTAGTTGTTTTTTTTTTTGTTGAATTTATTTCTTCGGAGTACTTAAATTGAAGAACAAGAAAAATTGATTATGCTCTGTGCTGGTATTTAATTTAGTGAGATGCTAGAAATATGATCATATTCTCTACTGTGATTTTTTCTCAACAATTTTTTTTTGCATCAAGGGAAATGAAAGTGTACTTTAATTGCTATAGGAGATCCAAAGAAGGAAGGCCAACCACTAATAGTTTTGAAGTCAAAAACTGGATGACATTATTCTAGATATCTATTTCTTATAAAGGAAGATATCAACTCTTTTTCACAATATAAATGCCTTTTCACTTGTAGTATATTTTTATAAAGATTCTATATATTTCCTTGATATTTTACTAGGAACCATGGGCATGGAATATTGATGATTTCACAACTGCTTTTTCTAATTCTATCTTTGGTATTAATTCCAGGCACTAGCTCTGTTACTAGCAATGATTCTGCGAGCTATGGTTTCCACTCGGAGAAATGAGTTTGATGAGGATGATTTTGAGAATGTTAGAGGTAGAACTAGGGAGCCACTCCTAAACCAGTCAGGCCAAACATTTAGTCCAGGGACTCATTCAGACATCTGGACCTCACGGATGAGAGAGAAGGTATTTTTCATTTAGACACATTGTACATAAATTGAAAATTCTATAGTTAAGAGCACACGTTTGGCTTTCTGTTACTTATTTTAATCTGGTTGACTGGCATATATATGCTTAAGTGAAAAGGAGGTGGTTTGCATGATGCTTGGCCAATGTGCTATCACAGTTTTACTTGAGCATATGTTAAGATTTGCAACAACTAATAACAGTTGCCTTGTTGATGACTATGTAAATCAGCTGCTTTTTATAACCATTGGAACTGGGAGCTGTAGCATTGCTAAATGAAATGTTGTAGCAGTAATGATTGCTGATAGTAGCTTTGAAAATGTAACTTTCTAGCGGTAATAAGTGCTGATCGTTGAAAGTTCACTAAACCAGGATGAAATCAAAGTGGGCAGTGTTGTTTGATTGATGAAATTTTTTAGCAAACTAATTGCTTTGATTTCGCTCTTGCTCTCAAGCAGAGAAGACTGGCTAGTAATTGTATAATTATTTTTTATTGAAACAAAATCCGCATTTCGTGTACGTAAAACAACCAGCTATTAAACTTAGTTTTTCTCATATTTTAATTGTTAACCCTTTATTACTGTATTATTAACTTTACTATTAAAATCTATAATATATAAATAATTAGCCTTTAAATCATTGGTTATGCTATTCCAATGAATAACATAACATTAATATATAACGGGTTTGTTATATGATTATTTTGTACTTTTATGTAAAAAAAAAAAAAAAAAAAATATTGTATTGGGATGATGTGCAATCATGTAGATTACAAATTAATGTTGTTATGGATATTAAGCTGATTGAACATCTCAAGGCATTCATGCATTTCGTGCTGAACTTAGTCAGCTTTCTTCACATATTAAAAATCTACTTGTTTGTTGATTGAACTTCTGATGGCATTCATGCATTTTGTGGTGCAGTATGGGTTGAGCACTGGAGATAAACCCAATCTACTTAATCAGAATGCATCAATGAGCACGAAATCCAAGTAATGAAGATCAGAAAAGTTTCTGTCTCACAAGGTGGGAAGAAGGACACCAAAGTATAGACTCGTTGTCTCGCCTCTTACTGACGTACATATAATTGCCTTTTAGTTGTTTTTTCTTGAGCTTTTCTGGAGGAAGTTGTGATATGTATAGGTCCTTAGAAGCTCCCGTGCACGTCGATTTGTACTGATTGGGGAAAACATACTTCGTAAGGTAAAAGCTTTTCATTTTGTGTTGCTATTATGCTCTCACTTCTCAGTGTCCTCATGTGTGGTTTGTTAATTGTTGTACACATTTGCTGAAATAATACATTGTGTGTTTATTCAATGTGTTAAAAACACCCATGTTATCCTCGCTAGTCTATACTCTGTGATCACCTCAACCAAATAATTATAAGCTAAAATGATTAGAGATGTAGAAATTTTTGTAGAACCCTGAATGGGTTGTGGTTATATTTGTTTGGTAGTTTGTTGAGATGTGATTCAAACTGTGTTTTGTTCTAACCATTAATTTTTTAAAAAAATGTTTGGCTAATCAACACCTTATAGTTTTGCATTTTGCATAGATTTTACTGAAAATTCTCTATTAAAAACCTTGTTTATGAAAAAACTATATCATCTATTTTTTCAATCCGCAATCTCCGCAATGCAAAACACAAACTTTTATGCAAGTGGAAGTGTGTTGAGTGGACATATGAAACAGACTTATGGGATCTGCCTGCTGCAAGAAGTGTTTTGGTGGATCCAAGGGATTACGGAAATCTCTTTCTGTAGATTTCCTCTGTCAACATCTGTTTTAGAGATCAGAGCCACAGATGCTCCTCTCTCTGCCTCATAGGTACTCCAAGCTCTTCTAATTTATCCATAGATACCGCTGTAAGTCACGTGATCTGTACCTGTTCATTAATTTTGTCAAAAAATGTCCTTGTCTTGCATCAAGTTTTTCTCTCTTCACCCTCACAGAGACTTAAAAAAAAAAGTGTTATTTTCGTAGTATACCATGTTTTTTTCACTCCGTAATAGAACCAAAATATCTTTAATTACATATAATTCTTTTTATAAATAACGATATTAGATGTTGCCTTTATATTTATATTCAGAAACTATATATAGCTATTTAAAAAAAAAAATCATATTTACGTAGTTTTTAAGGATAGCTATTTTTAAAAAATAAAATTTTACAGGCAGGCCATGGGACCTCTCTTCTATTGGCTCTATTTTATAAGCTTAACAGCTGAAGATTTTTGGCTGGTAACAGTAGATTCCAAGTACACACTGGCTTGTGTCAGCCATCATGGAATATTCTCCCCCTCTTTTTTTCTTTTTTCTTTTTTTTTTTAATTTATTGGTGTTATGACTTATGAAGTGTATCGTACTCATAGTAGTTCAATGCTGAGTCGATCGAACAACTGAAATTGTATATTTGGTATTGTGTTAAAAATGTTTTTTTATTTGAAAATATATTAAAATATAATTTTACATGTTAAACATATTGCTAAAAAAACAAATCAATTTGATAGAAATTTGCTCACTTT
>Ga0307515_10009713_pt1 | contig 18547 bp, 8 predicted proteins | sample 17_EM_MG_FD_194513 | JGI IMG/M metagenome (GOLD analysis project Ga0307515, IMG submission 194513) | Populus trichocarpa ectomycorrhiza microbial communities from riparian zone in the Pacific Northwest, United States - 17_EM | ecosystem: Host-associated > Plants > Roots > Unclassified | place...
TATATTAATATTGATGGTTTTAAATTTAAATATTGTAGAATTAATTACTCCTATTACATCATGAAATAAATAATACTTTATATAAAATATTTTTTATTATTCCATTAAACTATTTATAATTCCATTAGGTACAAAATTCATCCGATAAGAACTACATAATTTTTTGAGCGTGTAATAAAATTAGATAAAATATTATCAGGTATAAAATTGATATTACAATGCGAGTGAATTTAATTCACTCTATACTAGTTTTTCGGGAAAAAAATATTGTTCACATCACAGTGCGAGTGAATTTAATTCACTCTAAACTAGTTTTTTTAATAAAAAAAAACTGTTGAAAAAATTAACACACTGAAAAAAAAAAAATTGTTCACGTTAATTGCATTGTTAATTAAGTGAACAGTGCAAGTGAATTGCACTTTTCATTGTTTTTTAAGTGAACAATGTATCAATGTACACTGTTCATGCTAATTGCACTGTTCAGTGAAAGTGCAATTAGCATGCACAGTAAGCAAGAAGCAGCATTTTACTGCTTTTTCTTTTCCTGTGTTTCAGACGCAAAAACATGTAGGATCCATATACAGTAACTGTGTATTTTTTTTTTATCAAACAGATTATCTTTGCATTTTAAACAAAACACAAACACAACCTCGTTACCGAACATAGACTATGTAATTTCTTGCTCAGTATTGGCTTTCAAGGTTGACATACTTATTCTTCTTTATTTATTTTCAATGATGTCATGAGTCATGACGTTATTTATCTACTTGTATACATAGATGGTGATACTCTATTAGCTTTGTGTTCTGCTGCGATGAGATTAACTTTTTAAATATATTAAAAATAATATTAAATACATGAAGAGTGTTTTTTTTATAGTGTTATCAAATCGTGTTAATTTTAATATTTTAATTTTTTATTTAACTTAAAATTTTAATTAAACTATATATGTAGGAGCTAATCTGATTTAAATTAATTAATTTTATGAATTCAAAAGAGACCTGATGAATAACCGGTAAAAATATGGCTTAACTTAAAAAACAATTCAAGATAATAATTTTTTAAAAAAATATCAAGACAACAACAAATTAAATCAACCATGGTCTCCTTGCGACCCAAGTCATGGATTATATTAGGTTTAATAACTTTTTTTATAAACTTTTTTTTTAATTATATAATAAAAATAGATACTCGTAAAATTAAACACCAACTCTAAAATAAATATTTATTTGAAACTGTGATAACCCAATAGAAAACAAACAAAAATAAATCATACAATTTATTTCCTAGCCAATCAAATATTGAAGGAAAAAATTAAAAATTAAAAAAATAAAAGACCAAAAACAAAAAAAAATATCTGGTCGGTAAGTAAACCCATCAAGCCTGTAAATCATGTAACCTAGGCTAGCATGTCACCCGTGAACCGGGTTATGAACTCCTCTAGGATTATAATTTGTTTTTTAGGCTATTTTTTATTTAACTATATGATAATAAAAATATACGATCGCAAAATTAAATACCAACCCATTACCAAGATATTTTTTTAGACCGAGATAACTTTATAAAAAACAAATTGAAACCAATTATGAAATTGAATTTCCAATTAACATAATATTTATAGATTAAATCGAAAAAAAAGTTAAACTTGTCAGACCCACAAACCATATCAACTAGCCAAACCTGTGAACAAATCTATAGACTTTATAAAGTTTAATAACATGTCTTTTTTTCAAAACTATTTTTTAATTATATGAGAAAAAAATAAATGACAAGAAAGTTAATTTCAATTAAAAAGAACAAGAAAAAAAGACACCTTGACAAACCCGTAAACCAGGGCAACTTGGATTATCCTAACAAACTCGTAAACCACTTTAACCATATAAGAAAACAAAATAAAAATAAATAAATTATAAAATTTAATTCTTAATCACTCTGATATTAATAAATAAAATAGACAAAAATAATTTTAAAAAGAAATAACAAAAAAAATAAAATAAACTATGAATCACTGTTGGAATCCAATATAATTATGGTGGACAGTAGGTATGGATGAACAGTAGTTTCTCCGAACCTTTAGCTTAATTTTCTTAACTGGGTACGTATAGCTTAACCCTACTTTATTGGATTATTCGCAAGCTCTCTTCAGAGTAATTTAAGGAATCTGCATCACATATTAGGAATCGAGATTATTGCACACAATAATGGATTTCTTCTTTCTCAGAAGAAATACCTCCCCTAATCTTGTGACGAGCACATATACATGGATGCTTCGAAATCAGTCAAAACCCCTATGACTATCTAATAGGGGACCCCATGCACGGTCCATAATGGTTGATTCTTTCTATCATGCTTGTTTAAACAGACCTGATCTTGCTTGCTGAATCAACAAGCTCTGCCATTTCATCCGGCTCGCCTGCCGATTTACATTAAAAAGCTTGCAAGAGAGTGTTGCGATACATTCGTGACACCATTGATCATGGACTACTGGTTACACCTTCAGCTGCCAATCAGTTGCAGGCCTTTGCTGATGCAGATCGGGCAGACACGCAAAAAGATATATAGCAGTTCTACAGGTGGCTTTGCCATTTACTTGGGAAAGACCCTTATTTCTTGATCATAGACAAAGGCAACAGCTGAGTTGATTTGGTTAAGATCACTTTGAAAAAGAATTGGGTCAAGATCTTCAACAACCTGTGTTCATATGGTGTGATAATGTCGATACAGCTTATCTAATCCAGTCTTTAAACCTCAAACTAAACACATAGAGATTGATTATTGCTTTTGCGGGAACATGTCTACAAAGTTCAGTATATTTCTAATTGATGAGGTGTTAAAATCAGATATCCTAAAAGTGATAAATCATGATTCAAATAAGAACCAAATTATAAATAAAGATTAGATATAGGATTAAAATAAAATTCTCAAACATTACAAAGATTAAAATAAAACTTCTTGGAATATGAAAATAAAAAAATTGCAACCAGACAAAAGGTGATAATGAATCACCGTTTTAATAGATTTTTAATTTCATTATACCAAATATATTATCACATTTCCTAAAAAAAGAAATGAAAGAAACGACTGGTCAGGAATGAGTTAATGACCGAGGAAAACAAAATTTAAGATTTAAGGGAATGAAGAGAAAGAAGATTTCAAATTATAATGATTTTATCATGAAAACAATTATTTAACTTTTAAAAGAAAAAAAGTAATTAAATAATATTTGTGATTTATACGATAAATTAAAAATGGAAATTTTTGGCAATATTGTGTTTCAAAACGTAGAAGCTTTTCTTTAAAAAAAAAAAAAAAAAAAAAAACACGATTCATATTATACCCACTTCTATTTCTTCAATAAAATGCGAGGAAAAAAAACACTTTTAAATAACAAACTCCATCTTCTTAATTTTTCTTAATCCAAGGTGTAGCATTAAATCTATTATTTATTGTTACATATTAGGACGACGATTATTTGAGGTTTTCAACCATACATACCAACTCTGGCCCATCATAATTGGGCTAAGCCACTTGCAATTACTAGTGGGCTGATTGTTGGGCTGGCTTTGGAAATTCTCACTCCAATAAGCCCACTCACGGTGTTGGGGCATTTCTCACAGGAGGCTCCTCTTCTTCCCTTGTGGACGAGTTAAGATCAAGTTGTGTTAAGGTTGTAGCCTAGTGGGCTGCCCTGAATTCTGGGTGATGGCTATGGGCCACTTATCTATTTCTTTTTTTGCAAAAATTATAAAAAAATATATAAAAAACTTTTACCAATACCTTTTCTTTTCTTTTTCAGAAAAAAATGTTTTCCCGCTAGAGTAAACAGGACAAAACCGGTACACGTAGTATTTTATATTTTTATACTTGTACATAACTAAAAACCTTGCATGCATACCACATTGACATATTAAAAAGTCTAATTACACACTTTTAAGTATTTTTTAATTTAAAAGGACTAAATTATTTTATTTTACTTGTTTAAATATATAAAATCTCATTCTTTCTCCTCACTGCAGTTGCAGGAAAAATAAATAAATAAATACATGATAGCAAGCTAGGAAAAGAAATGGAGAACGTAGAAATTTAGAATGATATAAGGAGCTAGAGTTGTATTGTAACATTTAGTAACAGATGAGATTTTTTTTGTATATAATTACGGAGAAATCAAACATTACAAGCATAACAAATAAGCTAGCAAAATAAAAAGATAATTTTATACTTTTAACATATAAAAAAATCTTAAAAATTGTAAGGTTAGATAATTTAGTGTGTCAATTGTTAATGTATGTGTTATGTGGTCAATCGGTTGGTTACACGTGGTATTAATTTTTTTTCTTGTAAACATATTTAATTTTTAATAAAGGTTCATTTATCTTTAATATTTATCAAATATTTGATTAATGAATTTAGAGTGAAGATAAAGTTATCGAGACAAAATATTTTGCAAAGAAAATTATAAAGTTGTTATAATTATGAGATTTCTATTGCATTAAAGCATCATTCCTAACTGTCCACGGTCAATGCTCTATTAAGAATATATATTAATTAGAGCCATTAAAACTAATACATATTATGCTTTTTTTTTTATGAAAGAAAACAAATGTTCTCATAAGCTGAGGTATGAAGGATATATAGAACTAATATGTAGGTGTTTGTTATATGACATGTACACTGAACTGATCTGCAAGAGAATTCTATATGGAAAGATCACTTGTGTCTATGCAAAGACTCACGTGATGGTTGTGTAAGTGATCCTTAGATTTGAGATCACTAAGTTATCTTATATAGAGAATGTTAAACTTTGATCATACTATATATTGTCTTAATTAAGGTTAACATGTAAGCAAATATTCAGTATAACATGAACTATATAAAAGTATTTTAGTAATCTAAGAGAACTCATCATTCTAGGTGAACTAATAAAAATATTTCATTTGTTGTCATATAGTATTGATTGTAAGTTCTTGTATAAAGTGGAATGAGATTTAAAAAAAAATTCAAATCTTATTCAAAGTATCGATGATTATGGCAATGAGAATAAACATGATTTCACATTATAGACACATTTTATGCTATAATGTCTAAATCAAAACATTGTTGATGAATGAATAATAATTATATTGAGAAACTGGTCACTAAAAGGTGTCAAACCACTTATGAATTTTTTAATATTCAGGGAATCATGATAGGTTGCTAGACATTATACTTAACATTCAAATATAAATCAATCAATTATTGAATTGATAATAAATTATATTGTTTAATTTATTTAATTCTATTTTATTTAGGATTGTGATCTATGTTTGGGTCAATTTGTTAAGGAACCTAATGAGCCACACACATAAGAACCATTGATCAAAAATTAAAACGGAATAATTAATCAAATGTGACTTGATTGTAAATGATTTTTAGATATTGGGGACTGGAATGTAACTTATTAAAGGAGTTAGAATTCTAAACTAAGAAAAATTAAGTAAGGATTTAATTGAATAAATTTATAAAATTGTTCTGAAATAATATGTGTGATATTATTCAGGGGCAATTTGGTATTTTGCTATTTATATGGTTTCCAGGTTTCTCTATAAATAGAATGTTATGACTTTTGTTTTCTGTAATAACCTAATAGGATTAGGATTTAATTAAAAATATTTTAGAAAAATAGTTTTCTAAATGACGAGAGTTTATAAGCAAAAAATTTTTATTTAATAGATTCTAAAATATTTTAGGATGTTAATAGAGATTTTAATAAGAATCATTGGTCATAAATTAAAATAAAATGATTAATTAAATGTGACTTGATTGCAAATAAGTTTTAGAAATTGGAGACTAGAATGTAACTTATACATGGAATTACAATTCTAGAACTGGAAAAATCAAGTAGAGATTTGATTGAATAAATTTATAAAATTATCCTATGTGTTATTATTCAGGGGCAAATTGATATTTTCTTATTTATATGGTTTTTAATTTGCTTATAAATAGAATGTTATGTCTCTTTTTTTTACAGTACACAAAACACTTGAAAAACATAAAAGAAAAGAGTTAGCACTAAAAGGCATAATAATCCCTCTTTCTGAAAAGGGTTTGGAAGATTTCTCACTGAACACCTGAAAAACATAAAAGAAAAGAGTTAGCACTAAAAGGCATAATAATCCCTCTTTCCGAAAAGGGTTTAGAAGATTTCTCACTGGTAGTTTGTGTGAATTACCGTTAGAGACTAGATACTTGAACGACTTTTGGTTTGTGATAACCCAACTTTAAAACAATTATTCAAAGCCGAAAAGAACACATGATCTTTAAATAATCTTTGTATAAATCTTAAATAACTTTAAATTTGTCTAATAAGATCTTAAGACTCCCAAAAAATTTTAGATTTATTGTTTCCACCACTACATATATGTGTTTTGAAAAACCAAACCATTAATATTATATCATCTTTTTTCATGTTGACTATTTTTAAGTGCATAAGAAGGATGAAAGATAAAAATGATATTTAGTTTCTATTTTTTTTTATAATTTTATGAATAAATTGTTTTGGTTTTGGAAATCAAAAATATGTTAATCAGAATTGACTAGTATTTTTTTTAAAAAAAGAGAAAATGCAAAATGTTTTTTTTTAAATATTGTTTTGATTTTGCTTACAGTAGGTGAAATTAAAAAACACTGACTAGAAATAAAATACTTCGAGAAAACAACAATTGAATTGTAAAAAAAAAAAAACTAATTGAAAGACTAAATCATAAACAGACTTAAAATATTTTAAAGAAAAAGTTTTATAATTAATTAGTATTACATTTAAAAAGTAGGGACGGAATACCGGCATTCCATGGAAGAAAGAAAATTCTCCGTGGACTCTTTACTGGATTTGACAGCTTCCAATATAGGGTAGTTCTATAGTTTTCTCGAGCACAGTTCCTGATCTTGCCATGGACACCAGCCAAATGTTGGGTTCACTTTAAAATTTTCTATTGGTACAATATGATATTGTTCCCTCTTTTGAGTTTCTAGTCAACAAAATTTTAGTAAAGCGAAGAAAAGATTGCATGCAAATGATAAGTCATTTTTCCTTTTGACCCTCTTCTGCTTGTTTTTACTATCCCACATGTAATCAATGGCTATTGCACTAGTGAAGGGCTCCTGCTTTGGACCTCACTTTCTCGTCTTCTCAGAATCCATCACACCCACCTGTCTTGTCTTGTAGAGTAGAAAACACAAAGGAAATGACCCTTCTTTCTTCTAAAATAGTGCCCGAATGAACTCCCTACAGTGACTTCCTTTTACATATAGTTCAATCACCACAACCATACAATTATCACAAGAAGTAGTCTCTTGGCAGATATGGCTCGGCAGGTATATCTTTGTCTTCTTGTTCACTTCTTGGATAATTCCTCATGGATTGTCACTTAGATTTTTATGTTTCTCTGAGTTTTCGAATGTGGGTGTGTGTTCTTTTCCTATCATTTGCCAGAGTAGAGGGTCTACCATTTCTTTGTCTCGTTGTTCTTGTATCTGATGAAAGTACAATTATCTTCCTTGTCTTTTTATGTGCATTATTTTGAGGTTGCAGGGTTTCGAATAATACTGCTGACTGATTTGATTGCAGGAAGAAGGTTGGCCTCTGGGTTTGCAGCCCCTGAATGCAAGAGTTGGGATAGCTAGAAATGGTGATTTCTCTGGATCAAGATCATTTAACACTTTAATCACTGGTTCTCCAACTTCTTCAACAGATTCTTCGTCAGATCTAGACACCGAGGTCAGTAAAATGACAAGATTTTACAGTGAACGTCCACTTTATTGCGTTTTTTCAGTTGTCTTTTCAACTATAATGTAACTTGTTTTTGTTTCTTTTCAGTTTGTTTCGTTCACATACCTGAATTTGCTTAATAATTATGGGATTTAACGAGAGATTTTTTTTGGTTCCTGATTTTGTCTTCCCCATTTTGGAATATAGAGGGTGTGCCCAATGAACAATGTACATTAATTTGAATGAAGACTAGCAGTGCTTCCCTTGACATTTTCTTTGAAACGAGTATTAACGCAACATCGAGAATCTCCTTTCCTCATATAGTAAAGCATGATTGTTTTCGAGCTTGTTTATCAATCTTTTTTGTTAATTCACTCTCAAAGCGCCTTTTATGTACTTTTCAGAGTGCTGTTACTTAAGCAATTAGGTGCCGTTCATAATCAGTTGTCAGTTCAATGCACCAGCACTTCATAATTGCTATACCAGCCATTCCTCGTGATATTACAGAACAGGGCACAAATTGATGTCTGCAGATTGAATTCTGTGGTCCTTGTGTAACATATTTTTCACATATCGCCATCAATCTCAGATCCTATCTACTTATAGTTTTGGATCAAAGCTTGAAATTTTTGTTGATAGGAGAAATGAAGTGCAGAAAATATGATTTAAATATAGAAAATCTATAACTAACAAGAAACTCTAAAGAAAAGACTGGATTCATCTTGTACACTTTCTTCGGCTGAACCAGAACCCAGCTGCCTAGCTTTACTGTCTTTAATGAGCCTCTTCTGTAGAAGCAACTGCTTGGTTTGAGATTTTTTAATCTTTTGACTTGGCTTTGTAAATAGAAAAACTGAATGTCTTGTCAATTTAGAATCATTATGGCTGATCATCTATATGAATGATTTCAGTCTACAGGGTCTTTCTTCCATGACAAGAGCATTACGCTGGGGAGCCTTATAGGTGTTTCTAACATACTAGAGCTCTCAAGAAAATCAACAAGGACAAGGAAAGTTGAAGTAGTAGAGGAGAAGAAGAGTTGCAAATCCAAAACATGGATTTTCTCTTTATGTTCAAGAGACACCACTGATGCCAGAAGTGTGAATAATACTCCGTCTCTTGGCCATTTTCTTGCTGTGGAGAGAAGAGCAGCTGATGAATTTAGAAGGAATCACGGCCCTATTATTCATGGACCTCATGATGAGCTTGAACTTGCTCAGCCTGTTACAGAACCCAACTCTCTATTTGTTAATGGCCATGTTGCTCCTCCTACACTAAATCAAAACTGCGGTGCCGGAGCTGAAAGGAGCGGAAATGAAGAATTGGAGCACTGTAGTGGTTATGGAGTACCAGTTCTATTTTCATGCATGTGTGGACAACCCTCTCTTTGAATCACCTTCTCCTCACAAAAAAATCCTGTTGTCTTCTATTGATGATTGAATTTTTCAAGTCCTGTGTAGAAAACTAAGAGTGAATAATTTTTATTGGTATCAGGAGAAAAGGAATCTATTTCATGAATCATGCCTCTGCACTCGATCTCTTCTAGTCAAATCCTAGTGCAGAGGGTTTTCCTTTTTTGTTTTGGTCAAGGTTAATTCCATTGTAATTTAGCTTGATTTAATGATTTCTTCCCGTAAATAATACTAGCTATAAATTTTATATTATTTCAGAAATAAGTACTTATAGTTATTTTATCAGTTTACTTTTAAAAAAAGAAGATAAATAAGAACATGAAAAACAAATTACATTTAATCTATAAAAAATTATAAATATATCTTAACCTAAACTTAAAAATAATTTGTTTTTACAAAATGAACAAGTTGATCCTGGAGTGGAGGGAAATTCGTTGATCTTTTCATAGTTTTTCGAGCATGTTTATTATGCCCGTGCAAATATTTTTTTAATTCTGAATAATATTTCTTTTTTTTAAATTCAAGAACAAATATATATATATAGACACACACATACATGAAACTACATGAAAGTAATAAAAAAAAAGTTAAATAATTAGAAGATAAAACAAAAGTTTGGCTAGCTACTTTTTCTTAAAGAAATCAATCAATAACTAATTCTAAGGGTATAATATTCCATTGTTGACCCAAAAGAATTGAATCAAGAATCCAAATCATGGTCAAAAAGCACTTAAATTTCTATGTTGGAAATCAAAATCAGGCATTATATATATGTTTCACGGCTTGAATGCCTGCAGCCTGCTGAAGAATACGCCATGCTTTCTTTCTATGACGGTACAAAATATTTTTTTTATTTTTTGAAATATTTGGAAAATGACGATTACTTGGTCTAATTCTTGAGGATTTTTTTTTTAAATTAGTATTGTTGGTTAAAAGTATTAGCAGAATAATATTATTTGAAAATAATTTAGCAAAATAATATATTTTTACTTCGTGATATTTTTAAAGCATGACATTTAAATATATTGTACTTTTAAAGAGTGACAATTTAATATGTTGTTTCACTGATAATTTCTTTGCTTAACTGGTCTGCTAGTTGATTTAGTTGTATGAATCAATCGACTGTTTCATATGAAAATCATAATTTTATAATTTTTTTTTAAAATATGTTTTATGAGTGTCGATGATGTAGTCAAGCTTATGATAATAGGTAATTATAAGCAGTCGGGTGTAAGTCTGTCATATCTAGATGAAGATTTGCTTTAAACAGATTATGCGGATGACCTAACAGATGCATTTATGAATTAATGGAACAAGTCTAGGCAGATCTGGTCGCGCTAGACAAAATGATGACTGAAAAGGACCAAAATTTTTTATCTGATTGTTAGATCGCGCTTAAATGTTATCATGGAATCACTATTCTAACCATCGAATCTTTAGATATAAAAAATAATCAGAACCTTGATTTTGATAATTTTATAATTTTTCTTTTAAAAACTGAAGATGAATTTAACTGACCATTATAAATCAATATATTAGTTAATCTTGAATTTAATTAATAATATCACAGCTGTCAACTACCGTCAATTAAGATTTTGATGCAGTTAAAAAATATGCAAAATTTAATAAAATATTATAGTTAAGAACCGTGATAAAAAAAAAAAAGAAGTTATTTCACCGGAACGGAACTCTATGCTTAATTCTCCATTTGTGTTGGAATATCCCAATTTTTTCAATTCTTGATGGCTGCCTGCCAGCGACTTTTCTAACTGCTGATATTTCTGCTCGATGTGAATTCCACCAGTAATTGACGGCTAATTATTTTTTATTGTCTGGAAATAACACGTTCCCATATCCATGTGAATATTATATCCTCGAGCTAGCTTGATCGGAAATTCAGGTCTATAATATTTACTCTTTATTTATTTTTATTAGTCAAATAAGGCCCTGAAAAATGCCCCATCTCTCTCTAAGGTCATAGACTCATAATCTAATATTTGTTAGCGAAAAGACGTGTTGGTGGATATTCTTGACTGCTTTATAGCAAATCCTTTGTTTAAAGAAGAAAACCCTGTCATATATAAATATAAATGCCACTACACGTATAAAGAACCAACGATTAAATTGCGTGTTGGGTGAGAATAATAGAAAATAACCCAATATTTACTCGTCAAAAAATCAATTTAATCCAATAATTTAAACTGTTAAGTGAGATCTCAATATATGATTTATATTATTCTCTAACACACTCCCTCAAGTGAAAGTCTTTTGAACTTGAAACTTGCACACTCACATTACCTTATGCTTAATTTTTTATCAAATAAATAGAGATGATTCTGATTCGAACTCATAACCGTTTGGTCATCAAAACTCTGATACCATATCAAAGAATCATCTCAACTTAATAACTTAAACTATTAAATAAAATTCAAGAATAATATATTATTATTCTCTCTATTTCTGCATTCAAATAAATGAGGCATGCTTTCTCCTTGCAGATCGGCCTTATCCACTCAGAAATTACTCGGAGACAGATCATACATGTTAATGTGAGAGTTGTGAGCAAAACGAGTAGAAACAAAACGCCTCTTACGGCGTTTACCACTTCAGGCAACCCAAGAGTCTTCGGACCCAGGCGGAGAAAGTCAATACCGTGTTGACGTCAGGGAAGGGGATATGTTGGGCAGGCCATCGGATTATCGTCACCTGAAAATAAATGCTTCCACGAGAGGAAGAGCTTGTAGCGTACTTATCTGAGAAGTCATTATGTAAAATGAAGTAGAGTATACTAATTAAAAACGATAACTGAACAGAGGCCAGCCAATTATAGGCCTCCTAATTCAAGTTAGGTGTGCCTGTGACGCTCATTGGCCCATCCACGTGTCTATAATCGTCTCAGATCATGTTCATTGGGCCCCTGCCCTTTTGCCCTACCACCCTGACTTCCTTCAACTTGTTATTATTATAAATCGTAATATATCATGTAGTCTGAGGTAGCAGCAGTGATTCAGCTGTTACTTTCCAAGATGAAAAAAATCACTCTTTTACCATTTCGGATATCTATCATAACTTCAGATATATTTTATTTAAAAATATTTTTTATTTGAAAATATATTAAAATAATATTTTATTATTTTTTAAATTTTATTTTTAATATTTGCATATTAAATTTAATAATCTAAAAACACTGGAGACATATAATTTTCAAAAAAAAAAAATTTAATCTTAGGCAATCGGCTTTTTCGCCGCCAAACGCCCCCAAAGATTACAACAAGATGAACCGCAGCAGCGCGACCATATTTCCAAACTTACCAATCCAAGCTTTCTTATTTTTCACATCTACATGGCTACTTGAGCCGGCTATCTATCTATCTATATAGAAACCCAATTGGGTCCAGCACCGACATCGTGTCCTTCATATTTTTGCCCTCGCTTTGGAACTCAAGGAATCCTTGATTGCCGAATGGAGAATATTTGATAATCAAACGCTATCAAGTATCATCAAGGCTTATCCACCCACTCATTTTCTGCAGCAATCCTTCCTGAGCCACGGCCACCCATTTTTCCAAATGTTGCTGATAAGCCCTTGAAGCTGCTGCTTCCCTCACTGAAGTTCAGTGACCTCCTGGACTTTCTCAGCTTTGGGGAACCAACGTCCCCAATGTCCTGATCAGCATCATTGCAATCCTTCATCTTAGCAACCACTAGGCGGGCAATGGTGCTACGACAGAATGGGCAAACTGGAGGGGTAAGGCATGCGGTTGTAGGGTTGGGTTTGTTATGGCAGCAGAGGGCCAGTGTGCATTGTGCACACATCTGATGGCCACAGTCTTCGACTTCAATTGTACAAACCTGCTCAAAGCATATGCAGCACAACTCTGTATCGCTTGCCTGCATTGTATATTTACAAAATAGACTAATTAGTCCCATAACGTCAAACTGTCTGCTACCCGCTTCAAAGTAGCTCAGCCAGCATTGGCCCTAAGAAAGAAATTTGCAAAATATAATGACGATACTAATAATAAAAAAAATAAAAGGAATTCGCCAGGTAAAACAGGAAACAAGAGCCAAGTTTTAAGCGCAGCAAGACGTGTTTAGCTTTCATCTAATATTTGCTTAAGAATCTGAAACTCCAATTTCAGCTGAAGAATCAACTACGAGGATCCTATTGATATCTATGCTTAAACATCAATTGTATATCATGATCTATGGCAGAAGCTGTCACTTCTATTATTCAGTTTTGAGCACATCACTGATTATCAAATGTTGAAGAAGTAAAAGTTATTCGTGGGTCTTCAATGGTTCAGAAACTAAAACACGAGTTCACATGAAAACTTGAGACTTTTGAAGTAAAAAGCTTTTAAAACTAGTTTTAGTTTTGAAACACTCGCCAAGCTCATCCATTTTCTGCGTAAAGTTTTCCAGCTCTCAACAAATTCGTAACTCTGGCCTCCCATTTGTTTACATTTGTTTCCCGTTGATTTTTTTTTTTTTAAATGATCCCTTACAGATAAGCATGGAAAATCACCTCAGATATATTGTCATCTGTCCCATCATCAGAATGTGATGGAGATGGAAGAGAGTACCCCGTTCCCTTCAAGATGTTCTTTTCCCTCTCCCTGTTGGCCTCCATCAAGGCACACTCTAGCAGAGCTTTTGCCTCTTGATTCAGCTCACTGATGAACTTCAACGGTGACGGCCAGACAAGAGGCTCTGCTGACGAAGGATTGAGAAGAGCTGCACATGTTCCATTTCTGTACTTCAAAGCAACTACATAAGGTATTCTCCTGCATTTGGATGACCATGTAAATAAGAAAACATTCAAGCTATAAAGCAACTACTGTTATAACATTACGGAACCCAATGCTTTCTGCCTATTTTACTTGCAAAACATTTTCCAGAATACATAAAAGAACAAGGAAACTATATGCTTTGTTAGCCAATATCATTGCATAAAGAAGGTGTTAAAGGTGCTAAATTAATGAAAGATGAAATCAAATAATACCCAGATGCATCTCTTTGCATACGATCTGCACCCCATGCCAGCAATTCACGAATACAATCAAGAGATCCTCCTCTGGCAGCCAAATGAAGAGGAGTGGTCCCCGGGGAGCTGTAGTAGCAATACATCAACAAAAATTAAAACAAGAAATCATATCAAAGGTAAATAAATAAGTTAGATGAAATATCACTATACCCATATCCGCCTGTTGAAGAACAAACAAGAGCACCATTGTCTAACAAGATATGTACACATTCAGGCCGCCTTTGACGGGCTGCTAAATGCAATGGTGTTGCTCCTCTACCGTCTCTAATATTGACAAACCGCGTATATCCCCTAGATTACAATTCCCACACAAGTTATTACCATAAAAACTAAAAGTCAAAATCATCAAGAAGAAGAAGAATGAAAAGGAAAACGAAGCCAATCTTCAGAATGAAAGATATGGTTACCAAGAAACAGCAACAGGGCTGGATTGAACAGCAGAAAGAATAGCTTGAAGGCAATCAGAATGGCCATAGTAAGCAGCAAAGTGCAAGCAAGTTCTTCCATTAAGTGAATCAAACTTCAACATCTGAAAAAAATAAAACAACTAACGTCATCAGTATTCTAATTCACAATTAAAATAAGAACAAGTTAACCTCTAAAATAAAAATAAGAATAATATGACGTCTTGAACTACGACATACATTTGCTCCTGCTTCGACGAGCTTCTTCACACATGAGATTTTGCCATGCATTGCAGCCAACATAAGCGGAGTCTATTACCATTCACAATCAACAAATCAAAATCACAAGAAGTAAAAAGAGCTATACCACAAGATCAAACCAAGAGAGAATTCACATTCAAAGAAGATTACAATGATATTACCTGCTTCTGACGATTCACCATATCAGGATCCACAGATCGCTCCAGAAGCATTGATAAAATCTGCAACAGATGAAAAAATCCATTTTCCATCAGCATTCACCAAAACAGAAAGAATCTCACGCCAAAAAGAAAGGGTAAGAAGTTTAGACCCCAAAATCAACAACCCAAAAGAGTAGTTATTAACCAGTACAGAAAAACACCAAAATCAACGCTTAAGAAGAAAAGCAAGAAAAGGGACCTCGATCTGGCCATTGGCAGCAGCAATATGAAGCGGATACTGGCGATCATAAGTAGTTTGATAAAGCAGAGATGGGTCTCTCTCAAGCATAGCATTTACAGTGTCCAAGTCACCGAAATGCACAGCAGAGAAGAACCTATGATCTTGACTCGCTGCACAACTCAGTCCCTGGCCCATGATATATAGATAAAATAAAAATATTGCAAAGACTGGCTCACTTTCTATGTGAAAAACGGCGCGCACTTCACCCTCCGCTCACCGGAGAGGCGCTGCACCACCACCTTCTCCGACGAGAGGTGGCTCTCTCTCTCTCTCTCTTCCCTAACTCAGCTTTGCTGGATAGTCATTGGGAAACAAAGGTTCGTATCTTTAATAAGTCTAGAGAGAGAGAGAGAGAGAGAAGTGTTGTTGTACAAATCGTATTATTTTTTTTTATAGAGAGAGAAGAAATAGTATTGGAGTTTGGAGCTGCCCGGGAGCTGACCGTGTCGGTATGAGAGTGGGAGTTAGGGCAGCAGTCAGATATTTGTACGGGCAGATTTAGAGGTAGATTCCGTAAAACAGTGCATTTTTGGCTAAACTAAACTGGGCCTTCTCTATCCCCTTTGAAAGAGTCGTCATCTCGTCTTAAAATCTTAGTCTTGGACTCATCTCAGCCATTCAAAATTCCGCGGTGGTTTCCTATTGTCCGTTGGATTGTTACCAGCCAGTTTTGGAGTTTTTGGGCAGCAGGGAGTAAAAGTAACTGTAGTAAAATTGTGATTAGTTTTATGGTAATAGATAAGCTTCGTCTTATGTTATTCTTTACCAAAGACACTGACAGTGGAACAGTTTTATGGTAATGGTGATTTCTAAGTGTGACAAATTGACAATGAAGCCCCTCCTTTATCGATTGGCATGGCAAGACATGTCAAAGACATTATCTTAGAAAGGATGATAGTAATTCTTTTTTATGTGAAGCAATTTTCATTCACATCACATATTGATTAATATATTATAAAACTTGGTTTTGCGCAACAAATTGATCCTAGATTAAAATAGATTTATTTTAGATAACTTGTTCAAATCCGGGTTATGAACAGATTGAATTTAATTTCTATCCAAATAGATATTTTATTTATTTAATTTAATATGATTTGAATCAATAATAATCTTACATGGACCTATATTATGTGGTATGAGGTTGCTAAAAAAACAAATTTGGTGTCCTGTTAAAGTAATCTTTTAGCTAGATATGTATATAAGATATATTTTTTTATTAACGTGGGTATTCGAGCTAACTTACATGTATCTTGACTAATTTTATGGGCCATGAAATTAACAATCATGTAAGTTTTTAATGTTTTTGAAAGAATTCAAACTCGTAATTATTAAGAAACAAACTCAAAATCTGATTAGTGGAGTTATCTCTAATGGTGTCATTTTTCTTGCCAAATACTTTCCAAAGGCAGTCAAAATGTAAGGATTTCTTTTCAAATTACAATGCATATTGTTTATACGTGATTGTATACACATTTTAATGAAAATAAACCTGCATATAAGATCCTAAAGTGTCGATTGTTTACACATTTTAATGAAAATAAACCTGCATATATATAAGATCCTAAAGTGTTGGTATCCTCTTTGATTAGATAACTAGCTACTAGGCATAAGTTTATACCCATTTGAATGAATTTTATTCCTCCCCTTTTCACCGAAAGCAAAGGCTAGTTATTTGAGGGGAAATTGTCAACAAAAGGGGGTGTCAAATTTTGAATTTTATTGCTGTAACCCGTAAAGAAAGTGCTCATGGAAAGCAGCAGTTCATATGAATCTTGAAAGCAGCTCCCATAATTGATTTGTACGAGAGCAAATCAGATCCTAGGCAAGATCGCAGTTTACTTCACTGAGACCTTGACTCCATTCAACAAACATTTGGAACCTCCTTTAAAATGAAGAAGTGCTTAAAGCTGTGGTTCCCAGACCAGAGCAAAGTAGAATTTGGAACAGTGCTGCTCTGCCATTTTTATATATAATCTCTGAAGAAGCATTGCACCGCTCCTCGTGGTTCAGGAAACTTCGCTTACTAACCTGCAAATCATCTGTATCTTAAGGTCTTCCATGTATAATGCACTGTAGATAGCTTCTCAGAAATTGTGTTTGAATAAACTAGTGCAAAACACGTCTATATATTAGAATGTGAATGTGATAATATTGGATTCTCAAACGTTAGGAAATCCTCTCGCCTAACTTATACTACGAGAAAAGCATATTAAACTGAGATGGGTATAGTTTAAAATTTGCACGCGATCTTTTATTAAAACAGAAGAAGAGATGGAATGAGTCATTGGTCGTAGAAATGAAATGCAAGACAAATGGAGTTTCCAAGCGTTGATTTTTGGAAATGGCATAGCAAATGGGTTTTCCGAAAAGCATTCAAATGACTTCCAATCCTAGAAAAAAATACCATAAAACTAGGTTTTGCCTTTGATCAATAAACAAAAAGGATTCGACTAACGACTGCTTTTAGAACACTTGTTAATAGTTGTTCAATGCTTCTAATCAATCTATGTTTTTCTTTTTTGTTTATAATTTATTGTAAGCAGTACTTAAGAACATTACTTTCTCAAATAAAAATTATTTAATTAATACCATATGCTGGTTTTTATTTTAATATTTGATTTTTATTATTTTTTTAAAAAATCAATAATAAATAAAGTGTAATGAATGTCAAACAACCAATTCAACTCAAAAGTTTAAGCTATTATTTGAAATATCAATATATGATTTATATTATTTTCTAACGCATCCCTTCATGTGAAAACTCTTTGGGTTTGAAACTTGTATAAACTCATACTATTTTGTGTTTAATTTTTATCAAATATATAAGGATAATGAGATTCAAACTCGTAACTGTTTGGTCATAAGGCTCTGATACCATGTTAAAAAGCTAATTCAACCCAAAAAATTTAAACTATTAGATGAAAACTCAAAATATAATTTATATTATTTTCCAACAATGAATATAATCAAATAATACTTAACACGTGTTTCAAGAGCACTTGGTAGCTTTATTTTTAAGGTAAAATAAACACAAATAATTGACCATAAAAAGAAATAACCATCACTGTGATTTTGCCCTGCACTGAAAAGCGAAGAAGATGATACCATGCTTATTATAAAGCTTCATCTCGTTCTACTTGTGCATGGGACACAAGAATAAAAGATCATAGTGTTAATTGTTAATTTTCAACTATTTTGGAATACAAAGTTTATATTAGTCGCTCAAGTTAAGTATTTG
>Ga0307515_10009714_pt1 | contig 18544 bp, 22 predicted proteins | sample 17_EM_MG_FD_194513 | JGI IMG/M metagenome (GOLD analysis project Ga0307515, IMG submission 194513) | Populus trichocarpa ectomycorrhiza microbial communities from riparian zone in the Pacific Northwest, United States - 17_EM | ecosystem: Host-associated > Plants > Roots > Unclassified | place...
TTCCGAGAACGCAAATCCGACTTGTTAGGATGTGCGTGGACGCTCACTGCTGTGAGGGCGGTTGAGACGATAGTATAAAGGATGGATTGGGGCTTCATCCTGGTGTTGGAGGACGAGTGCTAAGGAGAAATGAGAGCGGTATGGGGATTATATAGACCTCCTGGCGCTACCCTTGATGTTCCAGGTCTGAGTAGTCCGTCGCATCTGGGTAAGGAAGTACAATTAGGGACCCTGTGGCGGACCGAGGCACACAGCGGACTAGGGCACAAACAGCGTACAGAGAATGATAGGATCGAGCTAACATATGACATGACGATGACAGGTGGTCTGACCTGTCAAATACCGAGTGTTTCATGTACGCCCGACATGACTACGGTAACCAAACATTGCAGCGTATATTTGTCTGTGTAATATAGACGATCTGACGTTGTGGAAGGTCTTCAAGATCTCCTACCACTTACCGCCGAGCTTCCTTCCGAGACATTCTCGCGTTTCTCAAGGGTTCTTCAAGGGTTTCAACGCAGCATTGGCGCCCTGGACGTGAAACGGTTTCGTACAGACGATGAAGGAGACGTAGCGTAAAGACAGGGCCGTGGACTACCTTCCTGTTTCGAACGGCGCGCCAAGTCGAGTTCCTGGCAGGAACAAGAAGAATTGTTGACACCGAACAAGCACCCTTTCACGGGGTGTACTCACTCCAGGGGCTGACTTGGCGAGCACATTCCAGCCGACCCTGAGAACATACAAGTCGAGAATCGTCGCCAAGACTAGATTGCTGTTTCATCCCCAACGCCGTCTGTCCGCTGTCCGGACAGACTTGCACGGAAGGAAGGGCCCTCTCTGGCTCCCTGGGTATGATGGGTCTCATGACCCGTTTTGAAGGAGGTTGGCCCGAGTTTGCGGGGTCCAAAGCTACTGGTTCTTTGTGTTGGATTGCGGCCACCCGACTTCACAACCGGTTTTCGAAGCGCTAAAACGGACAACCCAAGGAATCGGGAACCCTTATAGACTTAGAGCCTTTAGATATACACAGCGAAGGAGAATTACGACACACCCGTAACTTTTACCGCGCTCTGCGCCCTTCAGATCCAGTACACGGCCGGTACAAACATCGGTTGGTACTCATACCAACCCATAATGGCATTCACCTCATCTTTCTACCCACAAATACCGACGTATGACCATTTCACGTTGGCAATGCTAGGAACAGTCGCCGTGGGGACCTCATGCCGCCAAGACATTACTGGCATCGTAGTCGGGTGAATGGGAGAGGAACAGATATTGTTGGGTCCTCTCGTCACACCCCGACACGACACTATAATCTCCCGATGGGATCGAGGACCTGAGGTGATCCGCAAATTGCTTTCTGTCAGCTCGACGCATGACAACGAGTTTGATGTGAATTCCCACTCCGTTCCAGGTGATCTCATGTGGACCTGACGTGCGGTAGACGCGTGAAGCAACCCACCAAGGTAGGGTTAGAAGAAGGCCTTTCATGACCCGAGGTTACACCCGAGTAGACACTGTACGCGGTGTTCCTATGGGCCTCAAATGTACCCAAGTCGACCTGACACCCTTCGATGCATCGATGCAGTCGGGCACGTCCTGACCTCCCACCAGAACGATAAATTGGGGTGACGTGCGCAACAGCCTAGGTCCTCTCCATGGAATGCACCATGGCCTTGTCCTCCGTCAAGTAGTCGTTAGTGTCCCCTAATGTAACGGACCTGACCTCACTGCATTACTATCTAGGAGGGATAAGTGTATTCTCATGTACATACCACACATGTGTACAGGGGTGAGCCTCACGGTTCTTATTGCACGCTCATTCGTATGCCAGGCTTTGGCAACAAATGGCACACTGCGCAAAGGATGGCTGGTGTAAGTACTCCGTATGCCTATTATTCAAGACGTCATGATTATGTATCTATTACGCATTTATATTTATCAATCATCCCACGATGTTCAGAGTCTAGTTGGTTTGTTTGGTGATCATCACCCATTAACTCATTCACCGCCATACTTCGCTTTATTTCTTCTCTGTTAACCATTCGTCCTCAATATACATTGGGGTTCGATTGTATACGGAGACTCGGCGAAGGCGACGTCGAAAAGGAATCTCTTGCTGGCAAGCAAGTGTCAGCCTTAGACCCAGACTGTCGGAGATTGGCAATTCTGGATGTTTCAGGTTACGCGCTCCAGTGCCTGGTTACCAGATGGACGGTTATATTAGAGCCTCAGGATAGGACTTGTATCACAGTTCACGACCTCGCGGAAACTCTAACACAGACGCCGACAATGGATTCAGAAACAAACCCTGCCAAGGTCCTATTTACCGAATCACAACGTCTTGGAGCGTTCGTACACTTTTGGCGACGAAGGTACGGGCTTCCGGATTCGTGACATAAACTCTCCTTAATTACTGGCTTAGGATTGAGATCGAGGGCACATAGTAAGTAACATACCACGTCCTTCTATGCACCTATCATGGTTCCGGGTAGCCTCGACAACCTCAGTGGACTCCAGATTCCCGACCAACCGGTCAATGGACAGCTGCAAGAGTTGGCTCACAAGACTCACGAACTCCTGATGGATGGTAACAGCAACCCCTTGAGGTACATCTGGTGTTCTAATACCCTTGTAGAGATAGAAGAACGAAGGCGGGGACTCGAAAATTTACAATCGGCGTACAAGGCTCTATCAAATGAGTTCTGGACGGAAAAGGGCACCGACTATTTTGACAAATGGGGTAATAGAGTGGGGATGTCGTTACGGTGAACTGACGCCCTAGCTGCCGAGGTCACAGCTGCCGAGTCCAGCGCCCAAAGATTGGCCATGGAGGAACGGGAGGAGGTGAGCAACCAATATAGAAATATGTGGATCACGGATGCTATTTATCGCTTAGAATTCATCATCGAAGAAAGTAAACCAGCCTCAATCCAGCGTCCTCTCCTGTCTCTTAACAACTAGAAATGAGCAACCTCAAGATACTCCAAGCTTTCTCAGTGCAGGTGAATAATATAATAATCTCTGCATTCACTCGCTGACCCTGCTCAGATTCTGCGTACCGCCAGAAAGTTCAACAATTAAATGACGACAAATATACCATTCAAAATGAAATCATACCGCAGACTGAGGTTGGTACACTGGACCTATATCCAATAGTTACTGACCATGGCACATCGTAGCGCTATGCAGAGCATGATAGGAAATGCATCGTTGCTCTGAGGTATATTGTATCCACCTTCTCTGCAGTGCAAAGGTACGCAATATCATATCCTTACTCCTAACTAAGACCTGAAAACCATCATACCCATGGCGCTCTGCCAGCGACCTTGCCCAGGTTCTGAATGTGACATCGTCGCAACTCTGCAACGTCTCATCCTCTGTGGACGCATCCGTGGAATCTGCCTCCTTCGCTGAAAGGCTAGATGAAAGTTTTACTTCCTTGATACCACCACACCGATATACAAGCTATGAAATCTCTTCCCCCTTGCAGCCAACGACAATGATATTTGGCTGCCCTCTTCCCGATGAGCTTGATGGTGCCAGTATTGGACAGCGGGCTGTTTATAATGCATTTGAGATGATATTGAGCTCAGCCGCTAAAAAGCATCCCGAGTCCTTGTATGAAGCGATGTGCGATGGACATAAGCAACAGGGCGACGACATCAAGCTAGTAAGTACCTGTATATTTAACCGTATACAATGTTTGCTCATGTCACCGTTCATAGTCAGCACTCCAACTGGAACCATTATGGGACCCATCTCAGCGAAATGGTGGGCCAGGAGCTGTTGATTACCTGGCCAAAGCACCGACTAATTGTCTTCTGGTAGTGAGTTTACATGCTTATTTTCTATGGGGAACCGCCAACAATATGATAGCATTTCTTTACTCGTCTTCCTGCGCCATTTTTACCACTCCCGGACGCAGAAATCAAAAGGCTTGCTAAGTTACCTATCTGGGAGCTCGATGGAGATAGTGATCCCACGGCGAAGGCAGAGATGCTTGCCAAGGCTGGTAATAGGATGGGTACAGCAAGGCGTTGCAATCTAGCCAGGCTTATCAGCACACTCCTACTCGATCAAAGCGATTGGTCTTCACGGGAAGGCTACGTGCCAGATGTGATCCAAATTCTCACTCGGGTGGTGAGTCTGTGCTATTCCATTAACGCTTTCCTGACCCATCTAAAGACTCCATCGATTATTACTCCTCGCTCCACGTACAATTTTGACACAGCGGTATTCTGTATCAAGTTCGTCACCAATAAGTCCTCTGAAGGCTCTTTGATACTGCCAGAGGACTTTATCGAAGAGTTGAGGCATGCTGGTCTTGTAAGGAACCTGTAAAATATAATGGCTTAATGTTAAGTTGTGACTTATCGGGCAGGTATTCTCGACAGTTTCGCTGGCGAGCTGCAGGAAACACCTTGACGGACTAAGAGCAAGGCGGAGAGGGAAGGACGAAAAAGAACGTGGTATACTCTGTCGATAATCCGACTGGACTCTCTAGCAACATGTACATAGGTCTTATATACTAGTAGAGCACTGCGAGCGGTTGAACAGTCCGTACACAATAATGAGTCGGAGATCGAATGAGCCTGAAAGAATAAAGGAGGGGAAAACTATCAAAGTCCTGAAACTAACTACGATGAGAACTGAGACAGTCGAACCGCTAACCGTCGGTGAAATCGGGGGAACGTGATTTCGCCTAAATAAGGAAAATGGGGATCGTCGCTGATGGGAATGGGGGTCGGGGCTCGAGGTCTAGATCTTCGTGTCAGGGTTGCTTGATGGAATGGTGGAGTGCGAGTCGAGAGGTGATGCGTTGTCGGTCGGTTCGTGTACGCGTCGGGAAGGTACTGGACGTGGGAGGCGGCAGCGGATACTCGATCGCCTATCGCTTGCGATTTATCCGATGGTGTAATCGTGGTCGTAACACTTAATGTGTCTTTGCAGAGGCTCGCTTGTGTGTACTGAATTTTTGAGAGCGTCATAATATATATTCTAGGCATATCTTGATACTAGTACCCCTTGGTTCAGACTAGTTCTGTATAGAATGGAACAAGGTTCACTGCAGGCAGAGTGCGCGTGGCCCGCCGTGCTGTTTACAGTATTTCTTTCAAAAACTATAGTTTATTTGCTTGAAACGTAAATACTTTACCTACAATTGCAACTGCTTGGCTAGACTACTTGATGACTCCAAATATAAACGCCCCATGTTCATTCATTTCAGAGATATTGTACACGCTCCACTGATACCTGTAGCCCCGACTTTCATGGATACTTCAAGGAAACCCAACACGCCACCAAGGTGAGTATAATACAAACCTGCCGCGTCTCTCAAGAAGTTTGATCAAGGGCTAGTTTACGCGCACCAGTATGCTGGGTTCGTATTTGAGAGCGTCTAGTTACCTTTGAACCCATCATTTGGAGAACTAACTAGTCAAAAGATTGATATTGATTACGCGACGAGATTGCACGTTTCCCTACCGCTTCTGCCCATCCTGAGCAGAGAAGCACCGGTCATTAGCTCTTTACTAACATGGTGAATTGAGCTCGATTGCCTGACCATTATGGTCATTTATTTGCGTTGGAAACGAAAAATCCCTATCTTTGTTCACTTATCTTTGTTTACCACCAAGTCGGGGCGTTGACTGCGTCCCCAGTGATACCCCTCGCTATGGACTTTCCAGAAAATGCGACGAATCTATCGATATTGTCAACCTTCCCAAGGGTCATCGGGCCGTGCCCTGCCCAAGTTGAAAGCCTTTCGAGGTTACGGTGTTGGTCGGATCGTCTTCCTCGATAGATGATGGCAAAATTAGTTTCATAGACCGTTTTCTTGGATTGTGGAAGCACAAGGTGCGTCCCCACTTCGGAGTCACCGGACAAGGTGTTTCTGTATGGTTGCCCAAGCGAGACCTCGAGGTCGACGTTCATCAGCAGTGCCACCTTTATAAATGGTGCTTCCACTACCGATGTCGCGTCTTTGTCCGACCTTTGTCCGATTCCTTCCATTCCGGATGCATGCCCGCCCGTGGAACTCACTCACCTACCGAGATACCTCCACCAACGTAGCATGGACACAAAAGATTGTCCTACTATCCATTTGATGTAGCCGAGTTGGTCGAACTTCGTGCCCACCAACGCACGTTCGACAATGCACACTTGCGCATGATACTGGCTACTCTTTCCTACGGTATATCGGTACTCAAAATCTTTGATAAAAGGTTCTACGCTGGTGCGTGACCAACCGAGACTGCGCTTCGTGAGAGAGACTGACCGATGAGATAGTAGGCCTCTTATATACTCTCCTCGCTGTGTTGTGTGCGTTATTAGCGTATTTAAGGCGCAGGAACTGGTCACGTTGGTTTTCAGACCAGGAAAAGGAGAGCTGTACGCCGCCCGACTGCGCAACCCGGATCTGGGCAGCCCCAGCAGGCTGGTTCGTCCTGCGCGGAGATTGCGCTCTTCGTCATTCTTCTGTATATAAAGGGAGACTTGAACGACCAAGAGTAGATTACCGGTAGTTTGGATCGAGATGAAGAGACCCTGTGATCGATGGGTTAATTGTTGCCAGAAGGTTGGCTTGTCTCTCTTGCTACCCGTACGGTAGGGATGGTAAGGAGGATGGGGACCTGGGTGAAGCCCGTGTCGTATCAAGATGCATCGTCCTGTACGTGGTAAGAATAGGTGACAGAAGATGAGGCTCAAGTTCAAAGGATAGCACCAGAAACCACTGGCTCCTTTTAGACGGGAGTGGGGGGACTTATATACAGATGGAAGAATGCCCAGAGAAAAAGATCGACGCCGTATCAATCGCGCAGTATAGTAACAATCGTGGTGTACCCTAGACGACGAGAACCCTAGTATTGCAACAATAGGGGTTAGGGAAGTAATAGATAACAGTGAAGCTCGATTTCCCCTCGATGTCATAGCTGTGGCTAGAATACTAATATTTGTTTGTTGCTTCATCAAAATGATGACTTCCAATGCCCGCCAATGCGGGATCAGTAGAGCTAGAAACCTTACTTGGTACACTACGATATACTGGAAGCGGATGTTGCCCCTCCAGGTTGATCCGTGGCTTGCTTGTCTGAGCCAGACTCACAAGCCTGAACCCGGCCGTATTTTTTGATCCAATGAACCCCGTCCAGTCATGGCGGTATCGTAAATCACGTTTACGACAAATCCTCGACGTCGTTAGTGACGATGAGGCTGGTCTGTAGAGCCGCCCCGCCCCGCCCCACGCTCTGTCCACCTTCTCGGCGTCCTGCTCACGTTTCCAATGGTGTACCCAATCTAACCAGCTTTTCGTTACACGCCGACACTAAATTCTCTTGATAAGATGGAAGACCTAAGGTGATTCGCAAATTGCTTTCCGTCGGATTGGGGCGCGACGACGACCTTGATGCAAATTCCCACTCCTTTTCCTGTGATCTCGTATAGATCTAGCGGGCAGTAGATGCGTGGAGCAACCCCCACCAGCGTAGGACAGGACGAAAACCTTTCATGACGCGAGGTGACACCCGAGTGGACCTTGTACGCGATGTTCCTATGGGCCTCGAATGTACTCAAGTCTACCTGACACCCTTCACCCTTCGATGCATTGAGGGCATATTCCAGCCTCACCACCACAGCCACAGTACAAGTTGGGGCTCACGCGCGCAACAGCCTAGGCCCTCTCCATGGAATCCAATACGAACTCGTCTTCCTTCCAGTAGTCGTTATTGTCCCCTTAATGTAACCTACCTGACCCTCCCGCTTTAGTATCTAGGGCCGGGGTACAACTCTATCCTCATGTACATACCACACATGTGTGCAGGGGTGGACCTCACGGTTATTATCACCTGCTCATTCGCATGCCAGGCTTTGGCAGCAATGACGGACCACGCAAAAGGTCGCTGGCAAGCACGTGTCAGCCTTAGACCCAGACGGCGACGATGGATTCAGAAACAAACCCAGCCAAGGTCCTATTTACCGAATCACAACGTCTTGGAGCGTTCGTACACTTTTGGCGACGACGGTGCGGGCCTCCGATTCCGTGACATAAACTCTCCCTAATTACTGGCTTAGGATTGAGATCGAGGGCACATAGTAAGTAACATACCACGTCCCTCTATGCACCTATCATAGTTCCGGGTAGCCTCGACAACCTCAGTGGACTCCAGATTCCCGACCAACCGGTCAATGGACAGCTGCAAGAGTTGGCTCACAAGACTCGCGAACTCCTGATGGATGGTAACAGTAACCCCTTGAGGTATATTTGGTGTTCTAAATACCGTTGTAGAGATAGAAGAACGAAAGCGGGGGCTCGAAAAATTACAAGCGGCGTACAAGACTCTATCAAACGAATTCTGGACGGAACAGGGTACCAGCTATTTTGATCAATGGGGTAAAACTATGGAAATGTCGCTACGGCGAATTGAAACCTCAACTGCCGAGGTCACAATTGCCGAGGCCAGCGCCGAAAGGTTGGCCGTTGAGGAACGGGAGGTGAGAAACTGATATAGAAACACGTGGATCACGGATGCTATCTCTAGCTTAGGGTTCATCAGCGAAGAAAGAAAGCCCGACTCGCCCCAATGTTCTCTCTCGTTTCCGAACGACTAGAAATGAGCAGCCTCATGATACTCCAAGCTTTCTCAGTGCAGGTAAATAATATAATAATCTGCACATTCATTGGCTGACTCTGCTCAGATTCTGCGTACCGGCAGAAAGTTCAACGATTGAATGACGATAAATATATGATTCAAAATGAAATCACACCGCAGACTGAGGTTGGTACCCTGGACTTATATCCGATAGTCACTGACCATGGCATGTCGTAGCGCCATGCAGAGCACGATAGGAAATGCATCGTTGCGCTGAGGTACACTGTATCCACCTTCTCTGCCATGCAAAGGTACGCAACCTCATACGCTTACTCACAAATACCACCTGAAACCGTCATACCCATGGCGCTCTGTCAGCGACCTTGCCCAGGTTTTGAATGTGACATCGTCGCAACTCTGCAATGTTTCATCCTCCGTGGACGCATCAGTGGAATCTGCCTCCTTCGCTGAAAGGCTAGACGACAGTTTTACTTCCTTGATGCGTTTTACTTCCTTGATACAACCATACCGATACACAAGCTATGAAATCTCTTCCTCCTTGCAGCCAACGACAATGCTATTTGGCTGCCCTCTTCCCGATGAGCTTGATGGCGCCAGTATTGGACAGCGGGCCGTTTATAATGCATTTGAGGTGATATTGAGCTCAGCTGCTGAAAATCATGCCCAGTCCTTTTCTGAAGCGATGTGCGATGGACATAAACAACAGGGTGACGACATCAAGCTAGTAAGTACCTGTATATGTACCCGTATACAATGCTCGCTCATGTCACCGTTCGTTCATAGTCGGCACTCCAACTGGAATCCTTATGGGACCCGTCTCAACGAAATGGCGGTCCAGGAGCTGTTGATTACCTGGCCAAAGCACCAAGTAATTGTCTTCTGGTAGTGAGTTTACACGCTTATTTTGTATGGGGAACCGCCAACAATGTGATAGTACTTCTTTGCTCGTCTTCCTGCCCCATTTTTACCACTCCAGGACGCAGAAATCAAAAGTCTTGCTAAGTTACCTAGCTGGATGTTGGATACAAATCATAATCCCAAGATGGTGGTAAATATCCTTGCCAAGGCTGGCAATAGGATGGGTACAGCAAGGCGTTGCAATCTAGCCAGGCTCATCAGCACAATCCTACTGCATCGTGGCAAGTGGGTTTCACGGAATAGGTACCTGCCAGATATGGTCCAAATTCTCACTCGGGTGGTGAGTCTGTACAATTCCATTAACGCTTTCCTGACCCATCTAAAGACTCCATCGCTTCTTACTCTTCGAGTCGTGGACAATTTTGACACAGCAGTATATGGTATCAAGTTCGTCACCAATAAATCCTCTGAAAGTTCGTTGATACTGCCAGAGGACTTTATCGAAGAGTTGAGGCATGCTGGTCTTGTAACAAATATCGTGGTTTGATGTGTCTTTGCAGAGGCTCGCTTGTGTGTACTGAATTTTTGACAGCGTCATAATATATATCCTAGACATATCTTGATACTAGTACCCCTTGGGTCAGACTAGTCCTGTATGGAGCGGAACAAGGGTCACTGCAAGCAGTGTGCGCGTACGTGGCCCGTGCTATTTACAGTATTTCTTTCAAAAACCATAGTTTATTTGCTTGAAACGTAAATACTTCACCTACAATTGCAGCTGCTTGGCTAGACCACTTGATGACTCCAAATGCTCCATGTTCATTCATTTTAGAGATATTGTACATGCTCCACCTGTAGCCCCGACTTTCATGGATACTTCTGGTGAGTATTACGATTATTGTCACGCGGCGGTCGTCATGACGTACTTAGATGGTCATTGACGGCCACACTTTTACACTTTTCGGCTCGTACGGGGGTGTCACTCATGCAGCTGATTCCGGACCCTAGCACTAGCTACACAGCTGAGGTCAGAGTCGGTGTGAAGAATAATCGCCGTGTCCGATCGCGTATAGAAATCACGACACGGCGTATTCCAAGTCTTGGCCCACCGCGATTTGTGTTTCCAGGTAGTCCGGCAGGGGCGCGCCTGCAAACAATTCCTCTTGGACCAAGCCACGATATTGGGCTTCACCTCCTCACTGTCGTGCATCTATTCTGACACGAAGAGGTAGCGACTGGAAATGAACACACCAGTCTCCCGTGCACTGCCCATCCAGTATGTTCTCTAACGCAGTAACATACGTCCTGATATCCTGGAGGCACATTATTATCACTCTACTATACGGGTCAAATATACCATGTCACATTAGCTTACCTGGAACTCAAACGACTCCCTGGCAGCCGTGCTCTCAAAGCACTGGATATACGGATTGACGACTGAGCTCGTGCTGAGATACATCAAGGAGCCAAGGTGAATCCCACACAGCCCCAAACAACATAATCGCCCCCTCGTTGCATCATCGCGTCGGCAAACAGTTGGTGTCCAGAACAATCTCCGTCGCGCGTTGGACCATTTCCTGTGTGTATATGGCCCTTTGGAATTAGCCGGTCCAGGAGCTGGGTAGAGACGATCGAGCCTTGCGAGTGGGTGACTGAACATCACGTCTGCCCTGTTCATAGATAGGTGGGTCGGATTCGTGTGCAAATGGAGGAATATGCTAACGTACTGATGCAAATTCTCAACCCAAGTCTCGTTGGACAAAAATTCAAGGTAGAGCCTATTATGCAAGCGTCAGGTCGCCATCCAGCTTTCGCGGTATGACACGCACTTCTCGACCCATCTCTCAATGGTGCCCTCCCCGTCAAGCGGTATACAAGCAGTTTTCACTCCTTGCTCCACTCCTTGTTCCCTCCTTGTTCCCCTCCCTGCCCCTTGTATCGCACTCCAGTCCTATCCCCTTCGCTCTCAATAACGTTTCAATAGCTTCCTTCATCATACTTACTTGCAAACATTGGACTTGTCCCCGTCGGCTCGCCCAACAAAGTGCGCATAATCGTCCCTCCGTGTATCCCAATGACGACAACCCGCTTCGTCGTATAGAGCTCGCTGACATCAAGGAGAGGGAGGACCTCGCCCACGCGTGGGAGGTCGGCGCCTACGTCGCAGGCCGCAAAGAGTGGGTATGGCTCTGGATTTCGCGCGAGACTGGCGGTGGAGCGCGGGCGGGAGGGACCAGAGAACGTCGAGCGCATAGAGTTAGGTGAATTGGGTGACGTAGGCGACACAGGGTGGGCACCTGGATTAGGAAGGTGCCCATGTCGGATATGCCATTCCCTCACTTCGTTCCTCTTCTCCCGTGCACTACCTTCTGCCTCATCTGCCTTACTCTCTACTTCCCCAGCAAGACCCCACTAGGCAACTCCCCGACCTTCTTTAGTGTCTTGAGCGTGGCATTGCCGCCTCGAGGAGGCGGAGGGCGATACGGCAATATACAGAGTTGGAGAGTGTAGAACGTATCCTCAAAAGCTGGTGGCGGGCACGCTTTTCTTTGTCCCTCCCGGAGGTGAGTTCGGTCTTGGTTTTGATTGAATCCGGGTCTGTTGAAGGGGGCGTGGGATTCGGCGTAGGAGATCCAGAGCCTTTCTTCCCTGGTGAGCTACGCGGCGGACCGAGTGCACCTTTTGGTTGTTTCCATTGACCCACCCACCGACTGCTCTTCTGAGCCTTCACTGTTTCCTCTATTCAGATGGTGGAAAGGTATGATCGGCCGCTAAATCCATGACTTCCCCCACTTCTCGCGCGACCGGCTCTCCTGATTCCGTTACGATGTGATACCTATGCGCCGCGCGCAGGGGGAGGAAGTTTATCCAACTTGCGCGGTTCCCTTGCATGTCCTTCATCATCGGGTTAATCTCTAGTCCTAACCCAGTTGTCGGTGCACTAATTGCAAGCTTTGTCACGTTGGACTGTTCGTCAACGTCTATCGAAGGTGGATCAGGCCTCGCAAGCGCCGCATCTCTAACACGCTCTGCCTCGATCTTCTCGCCCAGCGTAGGCCCACTGCTCCAAGACCAACCCCATGGTGTGAACCAGGATTCAACAGGAGGTGACATTCCTGATAGATACTTGTGCTTGACGCTTGACGGGAAAGAGGTCGCCGTTTGAGGTTGCGGCGAAGCGATGCTCGGGGCTGAAGAGGTCTCCTTGTGTGCAGCATGAGTCGAATGTTCACCACTATCCCCGATCGCTTTCGGTCCAGCACTATATCACCCCCGCCATCCCCGTGAAGCGGACGAAGGAGCAGGCTCGCTCACAGTCACGGACGGCGCTTTCAGAGGTGAGGACTGAGTCGATGGTCCATCTGTGACTAACGGTAGAGAAGGTGTTACGGTGGCTGTCAGTGCTAACTTTCGTATTAGTAAAATAGACGAGTTTAAAGAGGGGCGTACCTTGGCCCTCGGCGACAACTTCCTCTTGCGCTGTCATCTTTGATCGACCATGGAACGGGATGTTAGGCATATGCCGTGCTGCTGCAGTGTTACTGTGACCGCCGCTGGAGCAGGTGCTGCGGAAGGCGGAGTTGGAGGTTCACACAAGGATGGACCAGAAGACAGTGGGATAAACTGATCCGGAGGTGATTGTTGGCTAGGCACCGGCGACGAGGAGCAGCATTCACCGAACCAGCCTGTTGGAGCTGGGGGATTAGAACTTGGACCTCGAACTGGGAGGGTAAATGGGAGCCACGGTAGATACGAGTAAGTCCCGATACTACTGCTGACATAGTGGCTCCTGTAACTTGGCTGGCCGAGAGGGAGTGCGCCGTATTGAACCAAGCCGCCCTCCACAGGCCGGCGAATTGGAATGGGTATTATTAGGATTTACGGCCACCTTGAAGGGTATCACAAAGTCTCAACCTGAGAGTCAAAAGTCACAGGAGTTGTGTTTGTAGGATGTCGAAGGGACGGTGTCTGTGGCGCAGGAGTAGACGCTGGAGTCGGCTGGGAGGACTCGGGAGGACTGGAGCTGGAGAGAGATAGTACTCTATATGGGTGCTATATCGCTCTCTGCTCGTTCGAACACTGATTTGGATTTGGATGGACGCTCCCGACCACGCTGACTGAACCATCCACCGTTCATCACAGAATCCTTCCGTCGTATGGTGCTCTCTGTACTTTCGGGGACATCAGCACTCCGATTTACGCGCTTATTCGAGTACTGCCTCTCCAACGGAGGCTCAATGGCTGTCGAGCCATCTTGGCACGGACGCTGCATCGTCGGCCACGATGGTTCGGTTCAAGGGCGATGGATCGCGTTCCCTCTTCTGTCGTCTCGTCTCTTTTGTCGTCTCCAGCAACCCCGAGGGCGCCGGCATTTTGGACTCGAGGACAGAGGTTGCGGACGTCGACGGCGTAGACTGCTGGGGTTCAGCGAAGACACGAGAGACGTTGATTTGTGCTGGTAGTTGCTTTGAAGTTGCCCGCCACGTTTGTCTCGAATTGCTCTTTAGAGGCGGAGTCGTCATCAAGTCCAACCAACTTCACTTTGGCACTTCAAGTGCGTGGTCAATCTTGAACTCGACCAAATCGCGCGAAGTAAGTAGCTCCATGGAGCCACGGCCACAAATCAAGGCAGTTAAGAGAGTCTTCGTTGGATGTCTTCCTTACCTTTGGGTTGAAGTCTGTATCAGATTCAACTTATCCACCGTCCATTGCTTCGTGCGCCCATTCTCTAGTTGCTTATTATCCTAATACATTGGTGTTCCATTGCACTTGGAGAACTATGGGATTAAGGGCAAAAGACAGTGCAGCCAAGAATTTACGAAGACCTCGATGCTTGTACCACGTTTTGACGCGGGCGGTGGTCATACTGTTTCGTTAAACGCTAAAGTGGATGTACAGAACAAGGACCAAGCAACTGATGAGTCATCTTATTCAACAAGGGCAACACCGTAGACTATTTTTATTTGGTAATGCTAATCCAGGGGAAGTGTCACGAGTTCATATGGACAAGGTTTATTGACACCTTTCGAAGAATAATAAATGTATAGGAACACCATATGGTTCAGGGAGGAAATAGAAATGAAGCGAGTGGAATTCCTGACCAATGATGAGGCTGGCCGCGCCGCCCCACGCTCTGTCCACCTTCTCACCGTCCCGTTCACGTTTCCAATGGTGTACCTAATCTAACCAGCCTTTCGTTACACGCCGACACTAAATTCTCCTGATAAGATGGAAGACCGGCCGACCTAAGGTGACTCGCAAATTGCTTTCCGTCAGGTTGGGGCGCGACGACGACTTTGATACAAATTCCCACTCCTTTTCCTGTGATCTCGTATAGATCTAGCGGGCAGTAGATGCGTGGAGCAACCCCCATCAGCGTAGGACAAGACGAAGACCTTTCATGACGCGAGGTGACACCCGAGTAGACCTTGTACACGATTCTCTTATGGGCCTCGAATGTACCCAAGTCTACCGGACACCCTTCACCCTTCGATGCATCGACGCAGTCGGGCATATTCCAGCCTCACCACCACAGCGACAAGTTGGGCTCACGCGCGCAACAGCCTAGGCCCTCTCCCTGGGATCCAATACGAACTCGTCTTCCGTCCAGTAGTCGTTAGGGTCCCCTCAATGTAACCTACCTGACCCTCCCGCTTTAGTATCTAGGGCCGGGGTACAAGTGTATCCTCATGTACATACCACACATGTGTGCAGGGGTGAACCTCACGGTTCTTATCACCTGCTCATTCGCATGCCAGGCTTTGGCAGTAATGACGGACCACGCAAGAGGTTGCTGGCAAGCACGTGTCAGCCTTAGACCCAGACGGTGACGATGGATTTAGAAACAAACCCTACCAAGGTCCTATTTACCGAATCAAGACGTCTTCGAGCGTTCGTACACTTTTGGCGACGACGGTGCGGGCCTCCGATTTCGTGACATAAACTCTCCCTAATTACTGGCTTAGGATTGAGATCGAGGGCACATAGTAAGTAACATACCACGCCTCTCCATGCACCTATCATAGTTCCGGGTAGCCTTGAGAATCTCAGTGGACTCCGGATTCCCTACCTACCGGGCAATGGACAGCTGCAAGAGTGGGCTCACAAGACACGCGAACTCCTCATGGATGGTAACAACAATCCACTGAGGTACATCTGGTGTTCTAAATACCCTTGTAGAGATAGAAGAACGAAAGCGGGGGCTCGAAAAACTACAAGCGGCGTACAAAGCTCTATCAAACGAATTCTGGACGGAAGAGGGCACCAACTATTTTGATCAATGGGGTAAAACTATGGAAATGTCGCTACGGCGAATTGAAACCTCAACTGCCGAGGTCACAACTGCTGAGGCCAGCGCCGAAAGGTTGGCCGTTGAGGAACGGGAGGTGAGCAACTGATATAGAAACGTGTGGATCACGGATGCTATCTCTAGCTTAGAGTTCATCGGCGAAGAAAGAAAGCCCGCCTCGCCCCAATGTTTTCTCTCGTTTCCGAACGACTAGAAATGAGCAGCCTCATGATACTCCAAGCTTTCTCAGTGCAGGTAAATAATATAATAATCTCCGCATTCATTGGCTGACCCTGCTCAGATTCTGCGTACCGGCAGAAAGTTCAACAATTAAATGACGAGAAATATACGATTCAAAATGACATCACACCGCAGACTGAGGTTGGTACCCTGGACTCATATTCAATAGTCACTGACCATGGCATGTCGTAGCGCCATGCAGAGCACGATAGGAAATGCATCGTTGCGCTGAGGTACACTGTATCCACCTTCTCTGCCGTGCAAAGGTACGCAATCTCATACGCTTACTCACAACCACCACCTGAAAACGGTCATACCCATGGCGCTCTGTCAGCGACCTTGCGCAGGTTCTGAATGTGACATCGTCGCAGCTCTGCAATGTCTCATCCTCCGTGGACGCATCGGTGGAATCCGCCTCCTTCGCTGAAAGGCTAGACGAAAGCTGTACTTCCTTGAGGCGTTTTACTTCCTTGATACGACCATACCGATACACAAGCTATGAAGTCTCTTCCTCCTTGCGGCCAACGACAATGATATTTGGCTGCCCTCTTCCCGATGAGCTTGATGGCGCCAGTATTGGACAGCGGGTCGTTTATAATGCATTTGAGATGATATTGAGCTCAGCCGCCAAAAAGCATCCCGAGTCCTTGTATAAAGCGATATTCGATGGACGTAAACAACAGGGCAATGACATCAAGCTAGTAAGTACCTGTATATTTACCCGTATATAATGCTCGCTCATGTCACCGTTCATAGTCAGCACTCCAACTGGAATCATTATGGGACCCGTCTCAGCGAAACGGCGGTCCAGGAGCTGTTGATTACCTGGCCAAAGCACCGAGCAATTGTCTTCTAGTAGTGAGTTTACACGCTTATTTTGCATGGGGAACTGCCAACAATATGATAGTATTTCTTTACTCGTCTTCCTGCGCCATTCCTACCACTCCAGGACGCAGAAATCAAAATCCTTGCTAAGTTACCTAGCTGGGAGTTGGATGAAAATCATGATTCCAAGGTGGTGGTAAATATCCTTGCCAAAGCTGGTAATAGGATGGGTACAGCAAGGCGTTGCAATCTAGCCAGGCTTCTCAGCACACTCCTACACCGTCGTGGCTATTCGTCTTCATGGAGTAGCTACCTGCCAGATGTGATCCAAATTCTCACTCGGGTGGTGAGTCTGTACTATTCCATTAACGCTTTCCCTGACCCATCTAAAGACTCCATCGCTTATTACTCCGCGCTCCACGGTCAATTTTGACACAGCAGTAATCTGGATCAAGTTCGTCACCGATAAGTCCTCTGAAGGTTCGTTGATATTGCCAGAGGACTTTATCGAAGAGTTGAGGCATGCTGGTCTTGTAAAGAACCTATAAAATATAATGGCTTAATGTGTCTTTGCAGAGGCTCGCTTGTGTGGACTGAAATTTTGAGAGCGTCATAATATATATCCTAGGCATATCTTGGTACTAGTACTCCTTGCGTCAGACTAATTCTGTGTGGAATGGAACAAGGTTCACCGCAAGCAGAGTACGCGTGGCCCGCGCTGTTTACAGTATTTCTTTCAAAAACCATTGCATAGTTTATTTGCTTGAAACGTAAATACTTCACCTACAATTGCAGCTGCTTGGCTAGTGTCGGAATTTGTGTTTTCCCCTTTAGTTTACTGCTGTATGTCCTCGCTACTAGTTGATTTATTTACATGCTTGTTGGACCCGACCTTACGTTGGTCACCACTGTGCACTCTCCATGTCCGGGAACGGCATATCTGAAAGTGGGTCGTCCATGCATGCATGGGCGGCCGGGGTCGTGGTTGTTCGAGGTATTCTGCCAGAATAAGAGTTCTGGGACACGTGGGTGCAACTAGAACAGGGGTTGGCTTGTCTCTCTTGCTGCCCGTATGGATGGGTGAAGCCTGTGTCGTGTCAAGATGTATCGCCCTGTATGTGGTATGGATAGGTGACAGAAGATGGGGCTCAAGTCCAAAGGATAGCACCAGAAACTGCTGGCTCCATTAGACGGGAATGGGGGGACTTATACACATCTGGACGAATGCCCAGAGAAAAAGGTCAAAGCCTTATCAATCGCGCAGTAACAATCGTGGTGTACCCTAAACGACGAGAACCGTAGTATTCCAATAATAGGGGTTATAGAAGTAAAGAGATAACAGTGAAGCTCAATTTACCCTCGATGTCATAGCTGTGGCTAGAATACTAATATTTGTCTGTTGCTAGCTTCATCAAAATGATGACTTCCAATGCCCGGCAATGCGGGATCAGTGGACCTAGTAACCTTGCTTGATACACTACGATGTACTGGAAGCGGATGTTGCCCCTCCAGATTGAACCGTGGCTTGCTTGCCTGAGCCAGACTCAGAAACCTGAACCCGGCCGTATTTTTTGATCCTATGAACCCCGGCCAGTCATGGCGGTATCGTAAATCACGTTTACGACAAATCCTCGACGTGGTTAGTGACGACGAGGAGGCCGAGGGTATCGCACTTGACGAGTATTTAAGCAAGCGACCCAAATTGACAGGTTGT
>Ga0307515_10009715_pt1 | contig 18544 bp, 16 predicted proteins | sample 17_EM_MG_FD_194513 | JGI IMG/M metagenome (GOLD analysis project Ga0307515, IMG submission 194513) | Populus trichocarpa ectomycorrhiza microbial communities from riparian zone in the Pacific Northwest, United States - 17_EM | ecosystem: Host-associated > Plants > Roots > Unclassified | place...
ATATACGGTACGAGCACGTACGTACTCATCTAAATGTAGAGACGGCTGAGCTCCGTCAGCCCGTATCAGAGCTACTCCGTCAGCCCGTATCAGAGCCAGCCCCGTCAGCCCGTATGAGAGCCAGCCCAGTCAGCCCGTATGAGAGCCAGCCCAGTCAGCCCGTATAAGATCTATTTATGCAACATCATCGATGGATAATAGCGAGAGTGATATGTAATGACTGGTGATGTGTGATCTGGCTCAGTCGCGCTCAGGCAATACTGTTTATGGCTCTGCCCCCTATTCAACTTGAACACTGTCACTCTGCCTTCATCCATCTTCACTAGTACCTGTGAGAACCATCATTATGGCTACAAACTTCCTCTCTGATGAGTCCCAAGCAGAAGCAACAGAATGTTTGTCATTTTTTCGAATAACTGCAGACAATTCTTAAATCTGCGATAGCAAAGTCGAACGCTAACAGAACCACTTTTTGGTGGGACGGACACCCTGTCCTGACTGCTGACATCCCAAGCTTATCTGCGGGTACATTATTGCCTTTTTTATTGCAGTACCACAACTCGCATATACGATGATGTCAAGGTAGAAAATGTAGCAGAAAGATATCTATACTGCAACCTAGCGTTCAACAATAATATAGCATCTATTGTCTAACTCTCTATGTACTTATATATGTACATAAGGCCGATCTGCTAGTTGGAGACGGTGATCAAGCACACGCACTTGGAGGTGCAGCCGGGTGCGGTGATCAACCGTACTCGGAGGTGCCTCCGGAGATGCATGGTGGTGCCCTCAATGACGGTGATCGAGTGCACTCACTCAGAGGTGCACTCGGATGTGCACTTGGAGACTGCGCTTAGGTGAACTTGAAGGTACGCTTGGAGACGGTGCTCGTGAGCTGGCTGGGACGGTGCATCTCGGCATGCCGAGAGCTCAGACTCCGTTTAGGGGCTACCTCACGATGGTAGGAATATAAGCAGAGAAAACTTAACATGTGTTCTTAGAGGGCTGGTCGGGAACTGCCTAGAGACGGTGTCAGGAGCTTTCCTAGAGACAGTCAATCTGGCGGTCAATTTAGGCTAGCTAGAGAGCTGGTCGAGAGCTGGTCGATGACGGTGCCTGGAAGCTTGCTGGTTTCCATATTACACGTTCCAAAACGTTTTCCTCCCTCTTTCCCGTGGTTTGTAGAGCTAATGACTAAAGAATTCAAGCGATGGTTGAAGCGGATACAAACGATGCAATGAAATGATGATTAGATACTTGTTCGTAAAGTCATAACGTCATATTGCATACCGGTTACTACTTACTATTGCGTCTCTACCAACCTCGGGAAAGTGGGAAGGAAAATTTTTGGAAAGAAGGAACAAACCAATACTTTTCCGTTTTTCGGTGTTCTCCTTTTCGTATATCTGTGTGTAAACTGGCTGTGAAGTATGTAGATGCCAAAAATCCTGAGATTAATCAGCTCCATTACCACTACTAGCCTAATCTCACCTACCATCCCCTACGCTTTGTGTAAATTTCGCCGAGCGAAAAGTCTAAGCATGAGAGCACCACTGGCCTTATTATTGTTCAACGCAGTTGGCACGCATTGGCTCACAACATAAGTCCCACTAGGTTGAAATTGGCCCAATATTCTCATAGCAAAAATGTAAGTGAGAGAAGTCTTACCCCCATGGCAAGAACTAAAAAATGAATACGGTACAGCCTGATGAAAACCCTAACACCTTGATAACAATCTTAAAAAACATTGTGCCTTTTGGAAAGCGAAGGAGAGGGTAAGTTGTATAAAGCTTGGTAAGGGTTGGAAAAATACTCAAGAACAGAGAGCAGAATCAATATGATAAAGAGTGGGAAATGGTATGTCGGTGTGGCATTGGGAACTGGTATGGAAAAGACTAGAAATCGCACGGGGAAATACATTCGAAGCCCGTCAAATTTGAGAATTGACTTGTCTCTACTTTCCCCCAGTAGATATCCCACTTTCCAATAATATATTTTGTATGCGGAATTTAAATAATTCCACTTTCCCACGGCTTGTAGAGCATTAATCCACAAAACATCTTCTTCAATGTAAGTCTTCAACCCTCTTAGCCAAGGGTATGCAATTCAGACCTTATCCCGACAGCGTACAGTCGCCCGAAGATGACAAATAAGCAGGAGCTTGCTTTGTTGTTGTTGTTTATTAATACTGTATGCACTCTAATTAGAGTATGACAGGACCTAATACCCCCTCCGCCTGTGGGCAAGCCGGCTACATGGCAGAGCTCCCCCCCCACAACCATTTCGTCCCCGCTGATATATATATAAAAATTGAGAGATCGAACAAAAGCAAATTTACACTGAACACAAGGACAGATAAGGAAAGGAACAAAAAGAAACAGATATATACCCCCATCGCCGCCGCCCCCTGCACCTGAGTCAGCCTCAGCGCCTCCTCCATACCGTCAGTCATTTGTGCGGGAACTTCCCGACTTCAGTAGCCGCGAGGAAGTCGATCACTGCTTGGTCATATTCTTCCACGGAAAACAGCTCAGAGATCTGCACATGTCTCCATCTGCCCACTTTCCAGCCCGTCGCCTTTCCCAACGCCTTCCACAGTGTCCTTTGCTGGTCTCTCCACCGGTTGCAGTGGCGGAAGAGGTGTTCCAGAGTCTGGGCGGCCATCCTGCCTCCGCCGCCGCACCACCAGCATGTGTCGTCCTCTCAGTGGCCGAACTGTTTCAGGTAGACTCCAGTTGGTGCAGGCGCGCACATTAGTCTTTGGAACCTGGTAGCCAGCGACATCACGCTTGTCATCGGAACAGGTCGCTTGGTCCCTGTGTTGTCCTTGAGTCTGGAGCTGAAGTGCTTGCTGCATGTGTCGGCCTACCACTATGCCTTGGCTGCTGATCTTCTGTCTCAGATTCGTCTAGCTCTATTCGAGGCCGAGTGTATGGCCGCTGTATCACCATGGCTTCACTGGCTTCTCGGGCCAGGTTCGCCTGGCTGTCTGCTTCTTTGTTTCTGGGGATGCCGGGGAGTCCCAGGACCCAATGAATCTCGAGTGTGATGCCATGGGGGAGGAGAGCCTGCACTCTCCGGTTAATCCGCCTCATTAATGGTTTCCCCAGGCCTGGATCTGGGTGTGCCGTCCGACCAATTGCGGCTTGTGAGTTGCTAAAGACTGCAACCGTCTTCACTCGGTACTCTTGCAGATTTCCTCATCTTTTGACAGCCTACCCGAGTGCAAGTCCAATTGCCCACAGCTCAGCATCGAAGACCTCCATAGCTTGAGTGCTCGCATAACTGCGGCAGGTCCTCCAGTCATCACCGTGCTCCCACACTGCTGCTGCTCCTACTCGCCGGTCGTCAGAGCATGATCTGGCTGTCCACCACATCCAGACTCCCGCCCCGACTTTGGCTTCCTTCTCTCTTGCCCAGTGTCATGCAGCACTCTTGGAGATGCTTTTGTGCTCCAGTATAGTGGTCTTCACTGGTGGCTCTTCGCCCGTGGCCAGCCAGCTCATGGCTTCGGTCGTCAGGCCGTGCTTCTGTTCTATCTCGACTACTCGGCATATCAGTGTGCTTGACGAAGGGTCTTCGTGCATCTCCTTCAGTTTGCTGCTTCCTGCTTTTGCTAGCCTTGCTTCGAATCGTTGTTTTCTGGAGTCTAAGATCGCATGCGTGGGTGTGAGCCCTGATTCCTTCATTATTGCTCCACTTGGGGTTGTGGGCAGCGCGCCCAGGATGGACCTGGCTTGTCGATTGAGGAGAAGTTGGAGGTCATCTCGCCTGCCTACTTCTTTGGGATCCCACCAGAGCTCGCTCCCATATAGTGCGACCGCTTGGACGCAGGTTTCTTGGACGGCCCTCACGCTCTCTGGTACTACCCCGTATGTCTTTGTAAGGGTTCGGAGTCTCGCTTCTGCTGCCCTGGCTTTCTTCATGCATCGATTGTGGTGCTCAGGAGCTTGCTTTTCGTAGGTGCGATTGCAACGGCAGGCGAAAGTTAGCGAATTTTAGGTTGTTGGAAATTGAAAGATGTGGGTATTAGAGTGATTGGCATTCAGCTACGTCATATCTAATCTTCTGGGTCTGCTCTAACTACAGTCTCGTCATTTTATCTCATCACATCCTTGCATAGTAAATCACCCGGTTAGATTGTGGCTCATGCGCATGTTAGGCACCCGGTATTGCCGTGCTTTCTATAGTTATGCACCCCAAACACCTCATGCGCCCACTATAAATCACCCCGCTTGACATAGACCCCCGCTTCGCCTGACGTCTTCACGACTCAATAATTCCTAAGAAAATGCTCTAGAGGAAAACAGGGAACAAATGCTGCAAGCTAATGGTGAGCTGGGCTGTGACGCGAACCTAACTGAGAGTAGTGCTGAGGGAAAGGGGCAAGGGAAAGAAGGCCACGTAGTTTATGTAGTATTCCAAGCGGTGGCTGACTGGATATGCAAGCAGACCCAGCTTGTAGATCACCAAACACGCGAGTTTATGCGTTGGGACTACCTCCAGAATCAAGGCGCCGGGGTCGCTCCAGACCTTAGGGGAACTACTCCAATGTAGCTTATAGAAAAGAGGTGAAACAATTATATTTGCTGGCAGAAAAGGATATCATTTACAATGATACGGAATTGTTAAACGCCACACTCAGACTCATGAAGTGGGTTCGTAGATGTATCAAGTTCTAGTAATTAAAGTTCGGAACAATTAATACCAAAAGAGAGAGTGGGCAGTTTAGCTTCCTCCGCATTCAGATCCAAGGCTCTGTGTGAATATCAGATGAAAGAGAGTAACCAGTGGAAATGTTGCCAGATATCGCTCCTGGCTTCATTTGCCTCAATCTAGGAATTATACAGTCAGTCTATGTGACGTCTCTGTGTATTCTTTATGGCACCTCTTCTGCGTCATATTCGCTGGAAACCCTAACCTTGGCACTGGCTTCACTGACATAGCTAGTGGACTCACTCTTCCCCTCAGCATGTGTCTTTTCATTTTGGCAGTCCTATACAAACATTTGCAGCACAAGAAATGGCACGAAAGCAAAAACTGAACGAAATAGTGAAAGAAGCATATACACTGGTACCGCCGCTCCGCTTGGACTCTCCCGTTCTGGGCCAGAAGCCCTTCACTGGGTGTAGAGTCAAAAAACACCCAGAACTAGAAACAGTATCCACAGAGGTGCGGGTGAGCGGGCGGTGTTCCTAGGCGGCCCGGCCTGGAACATGAGGCTCAGCAACCGGCCAGGCTTCAATTTACGGGCCTGCACTAGCGAAGATCAGGCCCGGCCGGCCGGGCCGGGCCGCTTAGGAACTCTGTGAGCGGGTTGATGCTGAAGGCGCTGCTTGCCTAACCTCTGCCGCTCCGCTCCTCTTATATACTCCCTTCCCTCGCTCCTGACTTCTTCCGCTCCATCCCAAGCTCAGCCTCTAGCAAAAGCTCAAGATCGCTCAAACCCCTGCTCCAGCTCAAGCTCTGGCTCAAGCTCATGGTTTCGGCCGCCTACCTCCGCATGCCCTCAGTCGGCCAAAAGGCTCACCTCCACTAACCGTCGGTCGAGTCCCGCCCACCAATTCGCTGCCACTAGCCCTCAGTCAAGCTGAACTATTGTTCAGTGAAAGGAGGCTTAATGGAACCAGTGTTCCTAAGCGGCCAGGCCGGCCTTAGCGGCGGCTTTCAAATCAGGGCCGGGCGGGGCCTACAGGCTTTTCCGGCCAGCCTGGCGGTTTTTCTTGGCGGCCTGGCGGCTTTTCTTGGCCGACTAAGCCTAAACAAAATATTTTGTTCGAAAGATTCTCTGCTGCCTATACTAAGAAAGTCTCCAAAGTACGAAACGTAAACCATATCCAACTCAACCATCGTAGCCCTGCTATTGCCATATTCCATCCATCAACCTGGCCAAGGCTTATGCAGGCCGATGCAGGTTTTGTAAATCACGTGCAGGCCGGCCGGCTCTTGACCCAGGCCGGGCCGCCGCTAGCGCAGGCTTTCCGAATGGAGGCCGGGCCGCTTAGGAACACTCAATGGAACCAGACTAAACACAAATTGCAGTCGATGGCGCATGAACGCTTCAAGTTACGCCCCTGTACGTCAGCTCGCTGCATCAATTCGTTTGTCCCCGTGTAATTACCTGGTAATTTTTGCTATTGGAAACTCTTTGGAGTAGGAGAGTGATAACATACAAATAGCGAGTCAAATCAGCGAAATAGGGAAATAGTCATGATTGTAGAGGTAGACTAGTGCATTCTCATTTTTAAAACCCTTGGAGGTGCGGATCTAGAGTGGACGGACCATCCCTTGTCCGTTTGGAAACGACTGAAAAATTGAAACAAAAAACATAGCAGCAGCCGCAGAATACAGAAAACATGCAATAGTAAAAAAAGAAGGAAAATCCATAAATCCAGCATACTTTCGGAAAATATAACCCCATCCACTTGGTGCCTGACCTCTCCGGGGCTCTAGCTAGCAGAAACAGACTCTCAACCGATGACACGTATACGCCGACTACAAAAGAGGGTTCGGGACAACATTCAAATGGGATAAGAATCGAAATCGTGCATTAACATATCCAGTCCACATTCAATATTGATCTTCCTCCATTTCTTCGTTATCATAACCATCTTCAGGTGCACGCTCATCCTCATCTTCATCTTCAAATCCAAGGTCAATCAAAAGAAACAATGTATTCATCAACTTTCTCCGCTCATGCCCTGACAACACCTTGAGGTTTTTGCGATGAGTAGCGTTTATGCTCCCACCGAGCACTCCAAGAGGATTAGAGACTGCTGCAGCCTGGGCTGCGTGACGTCCCCTCTTCTTTCGGTGCATCTTCACGTGGTTTTTGAGGTTATCCTGGCGGGAGAAGCCATTGGTATTACGTGGGCACTGAAGTTCGGGACAAATATAGGGCCTGGTGTGACTATCCATATGGCGTCTACCAGTAGTCAGTGTGACGGTTACTATGGAGGGCATGCACGGGAGGTATCTGGGGTTGAAGGTAACAGACTTATGAGCACTTGTTGCCCCTTTCCCGGTGAACACCCTGTCCGCTCCTCTCGCTTCGCAGGATGGAAATGTACAACGCAATGTGGTTGAAGGCTCAGCGACAGTTTGGTTGGGAGACCTTGAGATGACATTCGATAACGAGCTTCCAGCTAAGCCGGAATTGGATGAGTGGTCAGCCGAGAGATACTCCGCGGGTTCCTGGGACCGCTAGCAGTCATGATCAGTTGGTTACGCTGCTTTATCTCTAACTGCGTGGGCATATACAGACGGCAGGCAATCAGCTGATGCTGAACCCATATTGATGTGACAAAGTTGAAATTCCAACTCGGGAGGATCGAAATTCTCGTTTTGTCCGAAATTTTGGGGAAGAGGCTGGAAGTATTCTTGGACACCTGACGAAGAGTATGATGCTTGGTCGCGAAAGGGAAAGATAGTGCTAGGATGGTAACTGTTATTCCAGTTCTGCTGAGAGTCGAACGAATCGAAAGGATGGGTGAAAGAGGCGTGTGTATGCGACGTTCCTGATGCACTTTGAGAGGCTTCAAGATCATTGTCCGCTGTTCCTGCAAGGTAGCCGATGTCAGCCATAATTGAATGTTGTGGCTGTATAGTAAACTTAGTGTAGGGCAACAAACATTTTCGCAGTAATCTGTTGTACGTTTATAAAGGAAAATTGTCGAGCGCTTCGGCTTCGTCTTTCAGAATCGATGTGGGTATCGGTCGTCCTTTAAGTGTAAGTTTGAGCCGTTTGCTGTCCATCGGGGCCGGATCCGAAGCGGAGCCTTGTGCGACGGACGGCAGCGCGCCGTGCTTCTAGAGTAAAAGAGGAGTATACCCAAGTTTTTCTTTTCCCTAAAGTCTCACCTTGATCGATCTTTATTAGGTTAGGATGTGCTGCGGTCGTTGTTCATCATTCGCCAGTCCTTCGAAGGGTGTCGGGCTAAGCGCAATGTTGCAGTGCGATTTAAGCCTGCAGTGATAACCACGTTGAACTGTTGGCTGTACCACAGGCTTTACTAAGGAATATGCAGTACAGTAGAGTATACCTAGGAAAACCCGCATATGCATAACGATTGGAAGAGCAGGTACGCTTGTTGCCACGTGGCTGCGCAGCTGAACATGAAAGTTCTGTCCTCCGGGCTGTGTACTCCAATTGGCCTGGGATTTAGATGCAAGGTAGATATTGGGCGACCTTACGCGTCCTCTACCACTACCTGCCCCGCAGATACCTTGCTGTTAGCGAAATACATGTATATTCCGATAGCCACATCATCTACAGACAACTCCTGAAACCGATACCACATCGCTCGGTATCGGTTTCAGCATCTACAACATCCATCACGCCACTAAATGTTGTTGTGCTGCGGCCATGTGTCCTAGCATTAAAGTGGGGTAAGGAGAATTTTGCCTTACATTTGACAACTAGATGGCTGAGGGCTGAAGGAGGCAAACATCAGATATACCAATGACATAATTTGCTGAAACATTGCTGACGAACGTTACATCTGGCAACCAATTATTTTTGGCAACTCGAACCGTTATTCCATGATCACGTGAGTTTACTGTATCTCATACCAAACTGAATGTCAAGCATGGGAACACTCAGGTCAGTCCGGTCTAGTAGGGGTACGGCGATAAGCGCAGTGTTGATCGGCGACCAGCCATCTTATTCCAGGCTTAGATATCTTACGACTCACTGGAGAAGCAATGACTTGATCATACAAAGTTGAGATGGATTAGATGAGATAGTAACATATTAGATAGAGCAGGATCTCTTCGGATCACGTGCCGACCTTCCCCAGATGACGTTGAGAATTCACCATGTTTCTCCTCACAATTCAATATACTTGATTTTTGTTATTAAAACGTACATGTCCTTATTCCAATCACTTCGATGTATTGGCATTGGATACCGCGCTATAGCCTGTGGCTGTTAAACCTTCCTTGGCCGTCCACCGAGATAGCGCTGATTGTGTTTATGTTCGTACATGAAATACACATAGAAAAAGACGAGATGAAAACGGGGGCATCAAGTTTCAATGTAAATAGGATTAGAAAGTGAGTGATATTCCAAGCACTTTTCTCACCCATTTCGCATACCCTTTTGACTACGGGTACTGCAATAACTCACTTAAAAAGCATACTATCAAATACAGTTAGCGTGATCATCGCTGTATGGTAGATGGTATGGGCGGCCGTATACCTGGGCATGTTCTGTGGCCACTTTTAATAACTGAAAATTTACTATAAATGGTTGTAAGATAGATGCTAGCAATACCGGGAAGCGTGGTATTGACGAGGTGGCCTGCTAGGGGTGTTTTCAACACACCACCGATTGTGGCGCGGTTAGGGTTGGCATAAATGAGCAGCGATAGAATACAGTGAGTATTTTTATGGGTTCTTTGATATAAATAAGCTGTAGCTAGTAACAAACAGCGTATTGAAAATGTTGGATAAATAAACCGCACAACAAATGGGAAGGCAGATGCGATGGAATACAAATTCCAAAATACAAAACCCACAAGCAACCTCAAAACATACTGCAACTGTATCACAAAAACAGAGCAATTAAAATCAACCTTCAGAATACGTATCTACCCCACCTCACCCCAACTGTTTTGCCACCCTCGAAGAAATTACTACACGGTGTACAAGGTATGCTGAGTACTCCATCAGTACAAGCGAGGCCGCAATAACGAAATTACAAACATGCACGAATATCTTTAGATTGATCTTCGAAAAACTGCTCCCTTGGTAGTGCTTTACACACTTTCGCATGTTTCTTTTTATAATCCGCGCGGTCCCTGATCGACTTTTCATATGTAATTAACTTGCTATCACTCGAAGAAGTGACAATCTATGATGTCATAACTACGCCAAGACGTTATGGTGGATGTCGCTTACGTATTTTAGATGCGTATAAGGACATTGCAAATGACCAGGGGAGATAAAGCTAGAAGTCGCTGCTGACATGATCTATCTTAGTTCGGGAATGATACAGTCCGTCTGTCTGACGATCTGTGTGTCTTCATAACACTTTGGCGTCTAAACTAACCAACATTAGCTGTAACCCTATTTCCTGGAACTTCTTTCATTCACGGGAGTACCACGTTGTTCAATCAAAGAAGGCGGAATGCAAACTGATTAGAAATCATAGCTAATGATACCTACGCAAGGATACCAAATGCCCTGTGCCTTAACTCGCCGCATTAGTTCTATAATCGTAGTGTAATCATTTAGTAAAATTTGTAACTATTGGAAACTCCATTGCGCCAGCGTAGGAGAGTGATAACATACAAACAGCAAATCGAATCGACGAAAAGATTATCGTTATGATCCTAGAGGTAATATAAGGCCTTCTATCTGTGTATCTCCCTGTCTCAACCTCGGAGGTGCGGATTTTTGGTGGATGGACCCGGGAACCAATTGAAACAAAAATGCAACAAACAGCAGCCACCGAATAGCGATTACCGGCAACAAACAATCAAAAGAAAAAATAATGAATCCTGCGGCATACCCCCCGGTACATACAGCGACCCACCCACTTGTTACCTAACCTCTTAGAAGCTCCAGCCAGCCAAAACCAACTCTGCCGTTGCGATATCCATACATCGGCTACAAGCAATCAGTCACAGCACCCCGCGGCAAACATTCAAGTCGGGGTTAGAATGGAAACCTCTGTCAAAAGAATTAGAGAGGTCAGAGGCAATGTATAGCACAAACAGTCTTACTTTAGACTTCTCAAAGCCAGAGTTAGTCTTCATCCTGTTCCATTTCCTCGGTGTCAATATCGTTCTCAGGGTTATTTTCCTCGTTTCCATCATTGAACCCAAGGTCAATCAAAATGAGCAAAGTATCCATCAGCTTTCGCCGATCATGCCCCGACATCCCCTCCAGGTTTTTGCGACGATTTTCATTTACTCTTCCGCCAAGCACTCCCAACGGATTGGCCACTCCCGATACTGAGGCTGCACGATGCTTTTTCTTGTTATGTTGGCTCTTCATATGGTTAGCAAGATTGTCGCGGCGCGAAAAGCCGCTGGTGTGACGTCGACACTTCACGTCAGGGCAAATGTAGGGTTTGTTGTGGCTATCCATATGGCGTCTACTAGTAATCAGTGTGACAGATTCTACGTTGAGCATGCTTCGGGTGGGACATAGAATGATGAAGCATAAGGTATTAGGAATTAAAGGGAATAAAAAGGGAACAAACTTATGAGCACTTGTTGCACCCTTTCCGGTGAATACTTTGTCCTCCTCTTTCGCAGTACACGATGGAAAAGTGCAACGCAATGGGGGCGGAGAATCAATGATGGCGAGGCGGGAAGAGCCTTCAATGACGTCCGCCAATGAATTTCTAGTTTCAGTAGAAGAGGAAGGTTGGTCTACTACGCGATGCAACACGGGTTCTCGAGACCGCTAAAATGATGGTTAGCTAACTGCCCAAATGTCGTACAACCTAATACTGTGAACATACAGACGGCGGGTCATCGGTAAATTCTGACGCCATATCAGTATGCCAAGGCTGAAACTGCCACACTGGATGGTCGATGCTCTCCGTTCCTCCGCAATTTAAGGGTATAGGATGTAAATAACCTCCGAAGTCCGCCGAGAGGTAGGATGCTGGGTCGCGATACCGAACGATAGTATCTGGGTGGTAACTGTCAAACCAGTTTCCTCGGTCGCAAGAATCGACTTGATGCGAGTAAGAGTCGCATGTACTGTGTGATGGAATTGATAGGGTTTGAAGGCCTTCAAGGACATTGTCCTCTGTTCCTAGGTCGTGACTGATGTTAGCCATAACTCAGAGTATTTGCTTGGCTTGAAACTTAGTGTAGGGTAGCATACATCTAGCAGCGCTCAGTGTAAGTTATTATAAGGGAAAATTTGTCGAGCGCTTCAGCTGGATGTCGAGGGGCAAAGAGGTCGGAAACGCTTTTACTTATATAACTGTAGCAAATACGGCCGATAATCTAACAACCGTAGACAACGCCCAGTTCTCCAGGAAAACCTTCGGGACACCCAGCCGCACATGCATTATCGCATTAACCACCCTACGCAACCGGTTCAAGTTATCACCGCACGTTTGCAAGGCTCTTCACCCACAACAATGCGTTTTTGCGATAAGCCTTAGGTTGCCCTGCATATCCTTGAGCTGCTGCAGGCAAATCAGCAACCGCAGTTCGATTCTAATACCGTGCTTGACCAGCGTAACTCATTCGTTGGTAGTGTTTAGGTAGTTGTGAAATGTGACGCAGAGTGCCTCAACGACCCCAGAAAACCCCGAGGCCTCCTGTAACGCCTTGCCGATAGGTCACTTTGCTTTTTCTTTCACATTGGCTCAGTGGCTGCATTGGGATTTACCATTGACCCTTGCACATGCGATTTGAAAATTAAGTGATATAGCCAGGGGTCCTATCAAGCGGAGTGCAACACCGCATTTTGCCTTAAAAACCTTGTGGTTGCTGCGGTGATAATTACGCTAACCCGTGGCTGAGCCACGAGGTTCACTGAGGTATAGGTAGGACTCTAAGAATGGAAATATCGCATGTGCATATTGAAGGGACTGTAGCGCTGCTCGTTGCCACGTGCTCACGCTGCAGCTCCATACTCGAGGCTGTTTACTTCGATTAGGCAGAGATCAGCTGCCTCAACATATTTTGTTACCGCGATGTGCTGGACCTTCTCACAACCTTAGGTCTACCCCACAGATTCCACCGCTTACCTAGCTATCACAGTTTACACGCGTTTTCCGATGACCACGTCATCTGTGGGCAACTCGCGAAACCGATACCATACATTCGGTATCGGTTTCAGTATCCACTTATCACGCCATTAATTGTTGTCAGGCTGTGGCCGCGTATCCTAGCATTGGAGCGGGGTAAGGCGAATTTTGCCTTACATTTGACATCTAAATAGGCGGGGGCCGAAGCAAGGCCATCATTCAGCCGCACCAATGACATCATTTGTTGAAACAAAGTTGTTACTTCGGGCGACCAATCATTTTTGGCACCCCGAAACCTTATTCCGCGATCACATGAGTTTTACCGTATCTCACGCAAAACTGAATGGGAATGTTAGGCAAGGGAACACTTAGATGGAATCCAGTTTGTAGCAGTGCAGGCTCTTGTTAGCCGTCTGATTCCCAACTTAGTTATCACGCGACTCATGACGAAATAATGTATTGACGATATAAAGATGAGATAGATTAGATAGGTTATAGGATATTATCAGATTAGATATAGTGCAGAATCTGTAGATTGATCCGTGCCGCTCTTTCCATGTGACGTCGAGAATTCACCATGTTTTTCCCCACTTCTTAAGAAGAGCAAATATGCTGAATTTGTTGTTACAAATACAGGTCTTTACTCTAGCCAGTTTGAAGCGTTGGCACTGGACGCCACGCTGTGGCCGTGGTTGTTGTGGTGTTAGTTACACCAACATCGCGCTGATCGTGCTTCCGTTCATAAAATACACATAGAAAAAGAGATGAAAAGGGCAGACACCAATTCCCAGCGCGAAAATGATTGGAAAGCCGAGCGATATTCCGAGCACCTTCACATCCATTTCTTATACCTTTTTGACTACAGTACCGCAATAACTTCACTTAAAATGTACACCGTCATATACAGTTAGTGTGATTATGACCTGGTAGATGGTATTGTCATACGGAAGTGCGTGAGAAGAAGTACGATGCCTCCATTCGAACTCAACTCCGAAAGTCTTGGCTAACGGTGACCTCTGCCACCTATCTAATCATATCAATCTCTTCTGACCTCATCATGTCAATCATCCTGATGATTCCACTCTGCATCAATGTTGTGACAGGTATGCGAGAGATTGGGCCACCTGACACCTTGGCGTGTTCTCTGCCCGCGTTTAATTACGAAAATTACTCTAAGTGATTATAATAGCCGCTAGGCATACTAGCATTGCCGGAGGCGGCCGCTAGAGGTGCACCGGTGCTTCGACACACCACCCATTAGGACACTTTGAAGCTATGTAAATGAATAATGATAGAATACAGTGAGTATTTTTTATGACTTCTGATATAATTATACAAGAATACTGTAGCTACTGTAGTAACAATCGACATATTACCAATGTCGGAGAAATAAACCATACGACAAATGAGAAAGCAAATGCCACTTGAAGACAAAACCCAAAAAATACAAAACCCAAACGCAATCATCTTCTTCGAGAGTGTACTACAACTGTATAAAATCCCAACCAAAGAAGAACCAGCAAAAACAGCCTCCAGAAAGGGCATGAATCCCGACCTCACCACAACAGTTAAGCCACCCCAGTACAAGTCAATGCACAGTGTACAAGGTATTCCGGATCCTCCATCAGTTCATACAAGCAAATAAATCAGACCACAAGCAATCATCGCTAATGCCCTCTAAAACTTCTCCCTCGGCAATGCTTTACCGACTTTAGCATGTTTGCTTTTATAATCTGATGGGCTTTTCGCAGTGACCACAAGGTATAGTTCCGCAATGAATTGACTTTTCGTGCCGACGGCGGTTGCTTGAAGTCGAAAAAACCTTGTTGCAGTGTGGACAGTGGTGGTTTCGTCTGTGAAGCGGAGGAGAAACAGCAGTTGAAACAACATTTGGACTATTCAGAGCAACTGGAATTAAATTAACGGGAGTCGTAGAGTCGTTCGCGACAGACAGTTTCACAGACTCCGGGAATTGGGTATATGTCTGGATACCATTGATTGGGCTAATAATATTATCCTCTTCGTTTTCAAACCCATGGTCGCCAGTTTCAACTAACCCGAAACTGTGCTCCATTGTCTGGCCAGTGGTGTATTGGAAAAGCTAATCTTATGCAAGTATGACGCACACACGGCGCAGAAACTGAGTACCGCCTCAATTGCGCTGACCTGAATGAACGAAATGTCAACAATTGCCTGACGTAAACTATCTTAAGGACCTTCAAACTCACCGAAACCATCTGGACGAGGTCCATTTTAGCATCTTCAAATGTTAGATAAGAGTTATCGCGAACACGCTCGATAAAATCATGGAGCCTTGACTCCTGAACAAAACTATATGCTGGATTCGTTGAACAAGCAGATGCATATGACTGAAGCGTGTCGGCGAAAACATTTGCTCTGTCCAGCTGAATAACAACGGCAAGAAGAAGCAGTGGCGTTTAGCACGGTATATGGATATCTTGATCATGAGCTGCATTAGAAATGTGCAGGCGTACTAAGGATAGAACACTCACCATACAAAAACTGTACTATAATTCCGATGATAATGCAGCCTTCTATCCAATCATTCCTGCAGAGATATCTACCCCACCTCCAGGTTCTTGTTCACCGCCTCCCGTCAATTCCGCATCACTAAGATGCTGATTGGGCTGATATTTGTTCGGTTCGTCGAAGGCCAACATTACACCAAAGCTTTGATTGGCAGCTTATTCGTAGAAACCTTTATATTGTCTTCTTCCATGAAGTATTATATTCATTCTCGTAATTGGTAAGGTACTAGAAGATTCCGCTGATCCAAAATTGAATTGAGACGTGCAATTTGCTCCTGCATTGTTCTAGCAATGCCTCACTCGAGAATACCTGATTTATCATAATGGAAACGTTCAACTAAACTTGGCCACCACATGTGTGCGAATTTAATGAGTTCGCTGCCTTGGGAATCCAAAAACCGGACTAGAGCCTCTTCAAAATGTGCAATATTCTGTGGCAGTAAACCCACAAGAGGCTTCTGGCATACCATGTCTTTAGAATCTATCGCTGCTGCAAGTACAAAAAGTGCGGTAGTTTTCCCCAAACTTGTCATTCTTCCACCACGTATGTTCTCTAGACCACTTGAAACAAAAACCCACGCGTTCTGACTCGAGCTGAAAACATCCTTGATGATTGGTGACACTTCCTCGCTCCGTTAAATCTTGCAGCTGTACCGTCAAAGTCAGAGAGGAACCGATCCCGTATACGATTCATATCTGCCAATTTTTCTGCAGAATCCGCTGCAAGAATATCAACTGCCGCATTAATAAGAGCCTGTCTGACACCTTTCCAGTTGGACATAGGCTTGGCAACTTCCCGGTGGGTCCAGTACGCATACCAAAGGGTCTGGGTGATATAGCAATCCACAAGCCTAGACCGTCTGGTGCCATTCGTAGCTTTCATAAAGAACAATGAGCGCACTTAAGAGTCGAGCATCTCTTTCGTAAATGGCTCCCAATACCTATTAATCACATAATGGGCGGATTCCAATTCGTGGTAACCGAAATCGCTGAATAGTTGCCGCATTTCTCTCACCACGTTGCTGGAAATTGCATTGTTGCCTGATGCCTTTTCTCGAAGCTGCAAGAAGAAGTTTACCAACTTTCATCATCCCGAGTACAATCTTGAAGGGATAGCGCATGCTTGGTATTAAACTTTTTTTGAAAGACATCAATATACCTCTGTCGCCAGTAAGCACTCTGTGCCCTGGATACAGACCTCCCAACGGTTGAACCAGTGCACTGCTTGTAAAGAGTTAACCAGCGGGGTATGTAGTTAGTTCTTGGCAGTGCAGTGCAGTTGGTGGAGGTTCACAGTGCAGTGCAGTGCAGTTTGTAAGTTCAAAATCCACTGGTTCACTGCTGGTTAGTTAGTTTGCCACTCATTACCCATTCCACTTCATGTTGACACAGGATTTTGGCCGAATGGTCTATGAGTTTCCAGATGACCAGCGAAGTTGTTAGAATGGACTGGAGAGAGGTTGTAAATGATCCGAGTCACAATGTAGACTCATGTATAGTTAGTCACTCGCCACTTGCATAGCCACTGGTCGATTTGTAATGTATGATCGCAATTGTTTCTCCGTGGAATCTCAAGATTTTCACCCAAGGTTCAGGATTTCATGGCTTTCCTTGAGTCAGGAAGATATGTTTGAGAGTAATGTGCTATGTATAGTGTGGGCAAGGGTTAGAGCTGGCGAAGAAAAATTCATAGCAGTACTGTACACTGGTTCGAACCAGTGAAGATAGTTGAACCGAATATATACAGTTGAACCAGTTGTCAACCAGTTCATTGCACTGGTTTAGCATGCAGTGCAGTTTGAACAATTAAGTAGCTGGCGCAGTGCAGTTTCCCCGCGGAAACCCAACTAGTTTCCACCGTTGGGAGGTCTGCCTGGATATATGATTCAATCATGCTTATATACCCTAAGTTCTTCCATCGGAACAGCACGCCAGCCAGCGAAAGGATATTCGTCTGACTACTTTAGTGCATTGTCAACCCTCAGTGGTTGGTAAATGGACATACCTTGTGTAAGATAATTACTTGCATCCTCCAACTCCTTGAAAAAACGGAGCTGTATTGCATGAGTCCATGTCATCCATTCCAGTTCGCCATTTTACTGCTCTTAGAACGGAGATCCATACCTCTTGTAGTCGCTTTAGTCGCCGTCGCTTTCCGTGTTCCGTCCGGACCAGTGAAGATTGATGACGCAACACTTGTTGCACCCATTGCTCTTTCCGCTAAAAATTGTTAGACTAACCGATCACATTAGTCAAAAGTACGAACTTTTCTTCTTGACCATATCCCGCCCTCAATCTGAAGTAACTGGTCAGACGGAAGGTGCTTGGCAATGCATATGGAATCTTCGCAGGAATTTGTTCGAATTCCTTCCGGCTCTTCTCGGTTGCCACACTTTGCTGTCTGTTCTATACTCGCGCAAGCATTACAATTCTTTAGAAAGTCTAATATATTATCTGAAGTATTGTACTGGGATTGAAGCAGGAAATGAAAGATACTACGCGACAGTATGTGCGCTACATGGCCTATTTTATTTGTTGGCTCGTGCCAACAATGCTATGGTAGAAATGTGTTTTCTATTTCATATATTCATTCTTACCTGGCAGCGTCATCAGTTTCAGGTTGACGGTCAGCGTTGCTTCTTCTTGTGTAAACTATACTCATTCCTACGAGATATAAGCGTTTTTGAGACATTCCTACACCCACAAAACGGAAAGACGTAAATAAGAGGTCGCCCTCGATTAGGTTAGAGCCCTAAGTTACTATATACGACAAGAATTCGGAAATTAATAGAGCACGTCATTTTTTAGTTTCCGTTTTAAGCGAGTTTCTTACCCAGTTCAGCGCGTTAACCTAATCTGTGGCGTACCTCTATTCGAGTGAATTCGGTAGCGCATGCAGGAAAAGCAACAAATTGAGTCGGTGCTTGACGCCCAAGTCCCTGCACATGTTTTAAGCTCGTGTACCAGCCCCCGCCCGATCCAGGGGGGCTGGACGATTTACGTCCCCGAATAGGTGATCAGTTTTACGGTGCAACTCCGAGGGTTGAACACCCGAACTGAACACCGAAAATCTAAAAAGAAATTTTCGGTCACAGCCTATGTAGATAATAACTGCTCTAGTAGTCTGCCTGCACTTGACCGAAATTGTTTGTGTGTGGTGGAGGTACTCCAGCATATCCCCTAATGTCATGCAGGAGAGACCTGAGTTCGGCCTACCACTGAGTGAAGCATCGGCCAGCACTTCCACCACACACAAACATTTTCGGTCAAG
>Ga0307515_10009716_pt1 | contig 18540 bp, 14 predicted proteins | sample 17_EM_MG_FD_194513 | JGI IMG/M metagenome (GOLD analysis project Ga0307515, IMG submission 194513) | Populus trichocarpa ectomycorrhiza microbial communities from riparian zone in the Pacific Northwest, United States - 17_EM | ecosystem: Host-associated > Plants > Roots > Unclassified | place...
GACGCGAACTGGGGCGCGAGATCCTGGCCCGCGCCGAGGACGGCGAGGCCGAGGCAGGCCGGGCAGTCGACGACAACGCCGCCGCCCTCGGGCGAGGACTCGGAGCGCTGACCAACGCCCTCGACCCAGAGGCGATCACCCTCTCCGGGCTGGGGGTGGAACTGATCCGGCTGCGGCGCGACCTGATCGAACAAACCTGCGCCGACGGACTGATGGCCTTCAGACGCGCCGAACCACCCCGCATCCTGGCGGCAACGGTCGGCGAGACCGGCCCGCTACGCGGCGCGGCCGAAATCGCCTACGACACGATCCTGAATCCCGAGTGGCTACGAGCCCTCCGCTAGCTACGCTCCGTCACCTGCGAGCGTGCAAGGCCGGGGCAAGCAAGTCCAACCCACCAACCGAAACAGGCCTCAGATCGTGGCCGCGACCACCCAGATGGTCAGCACAGCCAGGAATTCGCCGTTCTCGCCGGCCTGGTCGACCTGGTCGAACCAGCGCTCGCGCAGGCCGTTCGGGGTCATCCAGGACTCCTGTGGCACGTTCGGGTTGACCATCGGCAGCACCACCGCCGCCGAGGCCGGGTCGGGGAAGTAGCACGTAACAGGCGTGGCGCTGATGTCGTGCAGCCCATAACCGACCAGCCGGCGGCGCAGGGTGCGGCCCATGTCGAGCTGTCGGGGGGTGAGCCGCCCGTGCATGTGCCCGACGATGGTCTGCGCCAGGCCCGGGTCGACGCCGTCGAAGGCCAGCGAGCCCCAGTCGGTGTCCAGCAGGCAGACCCGGCCGCCGGGGCGGGTCACCCGGATCAGCTCGCCGATCGCCACGTCGGCGTCGTCGACGTGCTGCAGCACCCGCTCGCACCAGACCCCGTCGAAACTGTCGTCCTCCAGGTCGAGGGCGGAGACGTTGCCGGTCACGTACCGGATGTCGCCGCCGTCGTGGCGCTCGCGGGCCGCGGCCAGCGTTGCCGCGGAATAGTCCAGGGCCACCACCTCGCCGCCCGGTGCGACGGCGCCGGCCAGCGCGCGGGCGACGTCACCGGCGCCGCAGCCGGCGTCGAGCAGTCGCTGGCCGGAGGCCGGGCGCAGCGCCTGCCAGGCGGTGTCGCGGACCCGGCGGATCTCCGGGTGGCGCGACATGCCCTCAAGCGCCGCCACCAGCATGGCGAACATGTCCGGCGGCATGGCGTCGAGGTCCGCGAACGGGGTGCGGTCCAGCTGTGCGGGCTCCATGGCACCGATCGTCGCTCGGCGCGGGCCCCGGTGCAGGCGGCCGTCAACCTTCCGACACGGGAAGGATGAATTCCGGAAATCCGCACCGATCGAGTGATCGCCGCGGCGGCCGCCGGCCCGTAGCCTGGCCCGGGACCTGCGCCGGACCGCCGGTGCCCGGACCGCCGAAGATCGCGGGACGTAAGATCCGGTCCATGACGGCTACGCGGATCGGCTTGGTGGGGTACGGCTCGGGTGGGCGGATCTTTCACGCACCCCTGCTCGCGTCGGCGGAAGGTGTCGAGTTCGCGGGCGTGGTGACGCGCTCCGCCGACCGGCGCGCCGAGCTGGCCAAGAACCACCCGGACGTCGCCGCCTTCGACTCGCTGGCCGACCTCGCCGCGGCGGGCGTGCAGGCCGTCACCATCTCGACCCCGGCCGAGACCCACGCCGGCCTGGCCCGCGAGGCGATCGCCCTCGGCCTGGCCGTGGTGGTGGACAAGCCGTTCGCCCTGGACGCCGAGGCGGCCCGCGAGGTCACCACGCTGGCGGCGGAGGCGGGCGTGCTGCTCAGCGTCTACCAGAACCGCCGCTGGGACTCCGACCTGCTCACCCTGCGCCGGCTGATCGACCAGGGCTCGCTGGGCGAGATCCGCCGCTTCGAGTCCCGCTTCGAGCGCTGGGCGCCCGACCGGGAGCCGCCCGCGGCCGGCGGCGGCACGCTGCTCGACTTCGGCGCGCACCTGGTCGACCAGGCCCACCTGCTCTTCGGCCCGGCCACCCGGGTGTACGCGGAGCTGCGCGGCGACGGCGACCTGGACGACGACGTCTTCGTGGCCCTGCACCACGCCGGCGGCGTCGAGTCGCACCTGTGGGGCAGTTGGCGGCAGGCGGCGCCCGGCCCGCGCCTGCGGGTCAGCGGCACCACCGGCACCTACATCGTCGACGGCATCGACGGGCAGGAGGCGGCGCTCAAGGTCGGCCGCTCCCCCGCCGTGCTGGCCGAACGCTGGGGCGTCGAGCCGGAGCACACCTGGGGCCGGCTCTACCGGGGCGCCACGGGCGCGCCGGTGCGCAGCGAGCGCGGCCGATGGGACTCGTACTACCCGGCGTTCGCGGCGGCGGTCCGCGGGGAGGCGCCGGTGCCGGTCGACCCGTGGGACTCGGTCCGCAACATGGACGTCCTGGACGCCGCCCGGATCAGCGCGACCACCGGCGAGACCGTCACCCTCTGACCCGTTTCCGCTCAGGGGCGGGGCCGCACCGACGCGGTGAGGACGCGGGCGGTGGCGAGCGAGTCCGCGAAGGTTGCCGGCGCCAGGTCCAGGCCGGCCGGCAGCCAGGCCGGCTCACCCTGATCTGGTTCGGTCATCGCGGTCAGGATGTCGGCGGGGCCCAGGCCCACCTGTTGCAGTGCGCGCAGCTCGCGGGGGTTGACACCCGGCGGCAGCGGGCCGTTGCCCAGGTCGGTGCCGTAGCGGACTTTCCCGCCGTGGCCGAGGAAACGCCGCAGGTTGTCGATCGCCACGTCCTGCTCCGGCGCCGCGCTGCCCCAGCCGTGGATGTCCAGCGTGCTGATCCAGGTCATCCGGTCCGCGCTGTCCCGGATCAGGCCCTCGTCGACGGCCTCTGTCCAGGGGGTATGCGCGAGGTAGTCGGCTCCGGCGGCGCAGGCCGCGGCGACCGTGCCGGGTCCTTCCGCGTGCACGACCACCGGCAGGCCCGCCCGGTGCGCGGCGTCGACCACCGCGGCCAGCGTCGCGTCGCTCAGCAGCGGCCCGCCGGCGTGCGCGGTCACCTTGATCAGGGTGGCGCCCCCGGCCTGCGCCTCGCCCACCGCCTCGGCCGCGTCCGCCGCCGACCGCACCTCGCGGCAGCTGCCGGCCGGGGCCCAGGCCCGGTCGCTGGGATAGCCGCCGGGTGCGATCAAAAACGGACCGGCGAAGCGTACGGCCGGTGCACCGCGCGCGGCCACGGCCGCGACCTTCGCCGGTACGCCGCCCAGGTCCCAGACCGACGAGATCCCGCCCGCCCACACGGTTGACAACTCCACGAGCGCGGAATGCACGTGCGCGTCGCACAGGCCAGGCAGCACTGTCCCGGGGATCCTGCGCCGCGCCGCCCCCGCCGGCACGTCGGCGACCGGCACAACCTCACGGCGCGGGCTGAGGGCTACGACGGTCTGCAGGCGCCCGTCCCACCACAGCGAGTCCGGCAGCAACCACTCCTGGCCCGCCGGGTTCATGACACCTGCTTCTCCAGCAGGGTCCGCAGCACGCTCAGCCCGCGATGCACCTCGGCGAAGCTGGTGCTCAGCGGCGCCGGGCCGATCCGGATGCCGTCCGGGCGCCGGTAGTCTGGGATGACGCCGTTGTCCCAGAGGCCCTCCAGCAACTGCTCGAAGCCGGCCCGGCGCAGCGTCACGTGCCCGCCGCGCTGTTCCGCCTCGCGCGGGCTCACCACCTCGACGCCCAACGGCGCCAGCCAGCGGTCGGCCAGCTCCAGCACATACCCGGTGAGCAGCACCGACTTGGCGCGTACCGCCTCGATGCCGGCCTCGGCCAGCATGTCGAGGTTGGCGTGCAGCGGGACCATCGCCAGGATCGGCGGGGTGCCGCTGAGCAGCGCCCGGACGCCGTCGGCCGGCTCGTAGCCCGGGCCCATCTCGAACGACGCGCGGTGGCCCATCCAGCCCTGGATCGGCTGCCGCAGCTCGGCCTGCAGGTCACGGCGCAGGTAGCCGAAGGCGGGCGCGCCCGGGCCGCCGTTGAGGTATTTGTACGTGCAACCCACGGCCAGGTCTACGCCCCAGTCGTCGAGCTTGACCGCGACCGAGCCGGCCGAGTGGCACAGGTCCCACAGCGTCAGCGCTCCCGCGGCGTGCGCGATCCGGTTGATCTCCGCGACGTCGGCCAGCCAGCTCGACCGGTACGCGACGTGGCTGAACAGCACCAGCGCGGTGTCCGCGTCCACCACCTCGGCGACCTGCCCCGGCGTGATGCCGGTGGCCGGGTCCGTCTCGATCCACGCCAGGTTCAGGCCCCGCTCGGCGGCGATGCCCTCCAGCACGTACCGGTCGGTGGGGAAGTTGTCGGTGTCCAGCACGATCTTGCGCCGGCCGGGGCGGGCGTCGACGGCGGCCCGGGACAGCTTGTAGAGCAGCACCGTCGTGGAGTCCGCGACCACCACCTGGCCGGCGGCGGCGCCGAGCGCGACCGCGCCGAGCCGGTCGCCGAGCCGCAGCGGCCACTCCAGCCAGCCGTCCGTCCAGCCGCGGATGAGCCGGCCCGCCCACTGCTCGCGGACGAACTCGTCGAGCAACCGGGCGGTGGCGCGCAGCGGCCGGCCCAGCGAGTTGCCGTCCAGGTACGAGACGACGTCGAAGCCGTCCGGGGTGAGGAACTCCTCGCGCAGGTGGGCCAGCGGGTCGGCGGCGTCCAAAGCCTCCGCGCGGGTCAGCAAGTCGTCGCTCACGCGTCCAGCACTCCGATCTCGGTGCGGACCGCGTACAGCTCCGGGAAGAAGGTCAGCTCGAGGGCCTTGCGCAGGAAGTTCACACCGCTGGAGCCGCCGGTGCCGACCTTGACGCCGATCGTGCGTTCCACCGTCTTGAGGTGCCGGAACCGCCAGAGCTGGAAATTCTCCTCCAGATCCACGAGCTCCTCGCAGGCCTCGTAGGCCTCCCAGTTCGCGTCCGCGTTTTCGTAGATCTTGACGAACACCGGCACCAGGTCGGCGTGGTAGCGGTACGGCAATGTCACGTCCCGCTGCAGCAGCTCGACCGGGACGTCGTGGCCGGCGCGGGAGAGGTAGCGCAGGAACTCGTCGTAGACGGTCGGCGCCTCCAGCGCGGCCTCCAGCAGCGCCCGCGCCGCCGGGTCGTCGTCGAAGATCGACAGCATCCGGCGGTCCTTGTTGCCGAGCATGAACTCGACCGCGCGGTACTGGTAGGACTGGAAGCCCGACGAGGTGCCGAGGAAGCTGCGGAACTCGGCATACTCCGTCGGGGTGAGGGTGGCCAGCACCGACCACTGCTCGGTGAGGCAGCGCTGGATGTGCTTGACCCGGGCCAGGCCCTTGAGCGCCGGCCGCAGGTCGTCGGCGGCGAGCTGGCGCTGCACGGCGCGCAGCTCGTGCAGGATCAGCTTGAGCCAGAGCTCCGAGGTCTGATGCTGCAGGATGAACAGCAACTCGTCGTGGTGCTCCGGGACGCTGACCGGGTGCTGCGCCGAGAGGACCTGGTCGAGTTGCAGATAGCGCCCGTACGACAAGTTGACCTTGAAGTCGCGGACGATGCCGGCCTCGATGGGCCGTTGGTTCGACGACACGTGCCTGTCCTCCTCAGATGATCCATCTGAAGGAGATCACACCCGTCAGATGTTGGCGAGGGCCTCGTCGGTAAGGATCGGACCCCAGTAGACCCACTGACCGTCGTGGCGCACGAAGCGGCTGCGCTCGTGCATTTCGCCGGGTCGGCCGGCGTCGGTGTAGTGGGCCCGGAACTCCACGATGCCCTCGGCGTCGAAAAGCCCGCCACCGCCGGTCTCCAGCACGTCGAGGCCGGTCCAGCGCAGGCCCGGGTCGGGCTCAACCCCGGCCGGCCGGGTGTCCGGGTGCCAGGACCGCAGCACGTACGCCGCGTCGTCCAGGGCGAAGGCGACGAAGCGCGAGCGCATCAGCCCCTCCGCGGTGGCGCTGGCGTGGCCGCGATGCGCCGGGCCGCAGCACTGCCCGTACGGCTGGCCGAGCCCGCACGGGCAGGCCTTCGCGTCGTCGAAGCCGGTCAACGTCGTGGTGCGGCGGCGAGTTGAGCGTCGGGCCATGCCCTCATTCTTGCTCACCGGGGGTGTCGAGCGACCGGTAGTACCGGATCTTCCCGCGGATGTGCTCACGCTGCGTGGCCAGTTCCTCCAGGCGCCGGCCGATCTCCCGGTCGTGCTCCTCCAGCAGGTCGACCCGCTCCCGTACGGTGCGCTCGTCGCGGGTGAGGTCGGCGTACCGGCGCATCTGCGCGATCGGCATGCCGGTGTCGCGCAGGCAGCGCAGGATGCCGAGCCAGGCGATGTCGTCGTCGTCGAAGATCCGCTGCCCGCCTGCGGTGCGGGCGATGTCGTCGAGCAGCCCGATCCGCTCGTAGTACCGCAGGGTGTCGAGGCTGAAACCGGTCTTGTCGGCGATCTGGCCGGGCGAATAGGTCGGCATGGCCACGATTCTGCCCGTGTTCCAAGGCGGGCTCCAAGCAAAAACGCTCAGCCGGCCTGCTGTTCGAGCACGATCCCGCTGATCACCTGCTGGCAGCGGTCGAGTTCCTCGATCAGGCCGCGCATCTCCTCGATCGCCGAGACGGCGTCCTGGGTGTCGCTGCGGATCCCGCCGACCTGCCCGCCGATCTCGCTGGTCGCCACCGCGGTCTCGTTCGCCAGGTCCTTGACCTCGCTCGCCACCACGGCGAAGCCGCGGCCCGCCTCGCCGGCCCGGGCCGCCTCGATGGTGGCGTTCAGGGCAAGCAGGTTGGTCTGCTTCGCGATCGTGGCGATGAGCTCGACGACCTTGCCGATCTCGGTGCTGCTGGCCTCCAGCCGCTGGATGACCTCGACGGCGGTCTGCGCGGCGCGGACCGCCGACCGGGTCGCCGTGGCCATGTCGCTGCTGACGTCGGCGAGCCGGTGCACCGAGGCGTGCCGGGTGCTGTCCTGGTTGCCGTCGTAGCTCTGCCCGTCGGTCATCCTGCTCCGCCCCCTCGCCGGCCCTGCTACCCAACATCGCATCCCGGGGTGGTCGTTCGCGGGAATTTCGCCCTATCGAGCGGCACCGAGCAGGGCTGCCGCACCGGCCTCGGCAGCCAGAATCCGCAAGATCGGTCATGCTTTCGTCTTGCACTGAAAGGTCCCGTACAAGTTTTGCAGGATCCTGACGTAGGATTCCGCCGTGACCAAACGTCTCGCCGAAGTGGCGAAGAAGGCCGGCGTCAGTGAGGCGACCGTCAGCCGGGTGCTCAACGGCCGCAGCGGCGTCTCCGAGGCGACCCGCGCGTCCGTGCTGACGGCCCTCGACGTGCTGGGCTACGAGCGGCCCACCAAGCTGCGCGGCGAGCGGGGCCGGCTGGTCGGCCTGGTGCTGCCCGAGCTGCAAAATCCGATCTTCCCGGCGCTGGCCGAGGTGGTGACCGGGTCACTGGCGCAGCGCGGCTTCACCCCGGCGCTGTGCGCCCGCACGATCGGCGGGGTGTCCGAGCGCGACTACGTCGAGATGCTGCTGGACCACCAGGTGTCCGGTGTGGTCTTCGCCGGCGGCTCGTACGCGCTGGCCAAAGCCGAGCACGGGCACTACCGCCAGCTGCTCGACCGGCGGATGCCGGTCGTGATGGTCAACGGCGGCGTCGACGGCCTGGGCTTCCCGCACATCTCCACCGACGACGCGGTGGCGGTGGAGCAGGCCTTCGGGCACCTGCGCTCGCTCGGGCACGAGCGGATCGGCATGGTGCTGGGCCCGGAGGACCACGTGCCGTCGCGCCGCAAGCTGGCCGCGGTCAAGGAGGTCGCCGGCTGGCCGGACGCGGAGGCGGAGTGGCCCGTCGAGCGGACCAACTTCTCGATGGAGAGTGCCCGGCTGGCGGCCACCCGGCTGATCCAGCGGGGCAGCACCGCGCTGATCTGCGCCAGCGACGTGCTGGCCCTGGGCTCGATCCGGGCCGCCCGGCGGCTCGGCCTGGACGTGCCGCGCGACGTGTCGGTGGTCGGCTTCGACGACAGCGTGCTGATGACCTGCACCGATCCGCCGCTGACCACCGTGCGGCAGCCGATCGAGCTGATGGGCCAGGCGGCGGTCGACGTCCTGGTCAACCAGATCGAGGGCGCCGCGGCCACCACCGACGAGTTGCTCTTCGAGCCGGAGCTGGTGGTCCGCGGGTCGACCGGCCGGGTGCCGCACTAGCAGGACATTCATCTTCTTCACCGGGCGGGCCTTCGGGCCCGCCCTTCTTTGTGCCCGCCGAGCGGGCGCAGTCGTGTTTTTTCTACTGGCGGTTCAGTTATTGCGGTAACCCGTTCGGCTTTGTATCGTCACAGCCACGAAACATCGCATCGAGAGGGCGTAACCCCCATGTTCATAGCCAGGCTGCGCAGTGCCCTCGGGCTGCTGCTCGTCGCCGGAGTCGCGATGTCGGCCGCCGCGTGCGGCGACAGCGACACCCCGACGGCGTCCAAGGACGGCAAGGTCACGCTGGTGATCAACGGCCTTCCGCCCGCGACCGAGAAGGCCACCCACGAGCGGTTCCTCGCTAATGTGGCCGAGTTCGAGAAGGCCAACCCGAACATCAAGATCGACGCCCGCGAGGGCAAGATGGACCCGCAGACGTTCCCCGCCAAGCTCGCCGGCGGCCAGCTCGAGGACGTCTTCTACGTCTACTTCACCGACCCGGCCAGCCTGATCGCCAAGCGCCAGGTGTCGGACATCAGCAAATACCTCAAGGACTTCCCGATCACCTCGCAGCTCAAGCCCGAGGTGCTGCGGGTGTTCCAGGACGACAAGGGCGCCACGTACGGCCTGCCGTACAAGAACTACTCGATGGGTTTGCTCTACAACCGCGAGCTGTTCAAAAAGGCCGGGCTGGACCCGAACAGCCCGCCGAAGACCTGGGCCGACGTGCGCGCGGCGGCCAAGAAGATCACCGCCCTGGGCGCCGGCACCGTCGGCTACGGCGACTACAGCAAGAACAACACCGGCGGCTGGCACTTCACCACCGAGCTCTACTCGCTCGGCGGCGAGATGGCGGTCAACAACGCCGGCACCTGGAAGGCCGCGTTCAACAGCCCGCAGGGCAAGCAGGTCCTGCAGCAGCTCAAGGACATGCGCTGGACCGACAACTCGATGGGCCAGAAGCAGCTGCTGGAGTGGGCCGACCTGCTGCAGCAGATGGGCTCGGGCAAGCTCGGCATGTACCTGGCGACCGCCGACAACATCCCGACGATCGTCAACCAGTACAAGGGCAAGTACGAGACCTACGGCCTCGGCTCGATCCCGGACGGCAAGGGCACGCTGGGCGGCGGCGAGGGCTACATGTTCAAGGCGGGGCTGAGCCCCGAGAAGATCAACGCCGGCCTTAAGTGGCTGACCTTCTGGTTCACCTCGGCGGATCGCTACGAGGCCGAGAACAAGTGGTCCAGCGAGACCGATCAGCCGGTCGGCCTGCCCGAGCCGGCGATCTTCACCGGTGCGGCGGCGCAGACCCAGGCCGCGTCCGACAAGAAGTACGCCAACGTCCCGCAGGAGAACTACGCCGCGTTCGTGGCCGCGATGCCGGCCATCCCGGTCAAGCTCGAGCCGCCGAACGCGCAGCAGATCTACGCCGCCCTGGACGTCGCGATGCAGAAGGTGCTGACCGACAAGAACGCCGACGTCGACAAGCTGCTCAGCGACGCGGAGACCCAGGCCAACTCCATCCTGGCCAGCGTCAAGTAATCAGCCGGCCGCCGGCGGGCCGTCCGCCGGCGGCCTCGGGGCGAACAGGGAGCGAAGATGGCGGTTCTGACCGCGGCCCAGGTGCGGGGATCCCGCACGGCCCGGCTGCGCCGGAAGATCCGGGACAACCTGCTGGCGTACGCGTTCATGGCGGCGGGGCTCGCGTGCTTCGCCTTCTTCTCCTGGTATCCGCTGGTCCGGGGCGTGATCCTCAGCTTCCAGCAGAACAACTTCGTGGTGCCGCCGTACTGGGTGGGCCTGGAGAACTACCGGACGCTGTTCGACGATCCGCTGTTCTACACGGCGTGGCGGAACACGCTGCTGTTCACCGGGCTCGCCCTGGTCTTCGGCTTCGTGCTGCCGTTCTTCATCGCGGTGCTGCTCAACGAGTTCCGTCACTTCAGCGGCTTCTTCCGGGTGCTGGTCTACCTGCCCGTGATGCTGCCGCCGATCGTGGCGGTGCTGCTCTGGCGGTATTTCTACGATCCGGGCAACGGGCTGTTCAACTCGCTGCTGCGCAGCGCCGGGCTCCCGGAGTCACAGTGGACCCAGTCGTCGAGCACGGCGATGATCTCGCTGGTCCTGGTCTCGACCTGGGCCAACCTCGGCGGCGCCACGCTGATGTACCTGGCCGCGCTGCAGGGCATCCAGGGCGAGCTCTACGAGGCCGCCGAGCTCGACGGCGCCAGCATCTGGCAGCGGCTGCGGCACGTCACGCTGCCGCAGATGCGCTTCATCATGCTGGTCCTGCTGCTGCTGCAGATCATCGCGACGATGCAGGTCTTCATCGAGCCGTTCGCCCTGACCGGCACCTCCAACCCCGACACGATCACGGTGCTCGTGCTCGTCTACCGCTACGCCTTCACGGTCAACCAGGACTTCGGCCTCGCGGCCGCGATGAGCATGCTGCTCTTCGTGGTGCTGGGCGCCTTCTCCGCGCTCTACCTGCGGCTGACCCGGACTGCGGACTGAGGGAGAACCCGATGACACTGACCGCCCCGCCGCGGACCCCGATCGGCGTACCCCCGGCGCCGGTCCCGCCGCGCCGCAAGCGCCGGACGGCCGGCACCGGCCCGGCCACCCGGACCCTTATCTCCAATGTGGATCTGCGGCGCCACCGCGGCCTGTACTTCACCGTGCTGGGCCTGACGATCACCGTCTTCGTCCTGGTCTTCCTGGTCCCGTTGTACTGGATGTTCGCCAGCGCGGTGAAGTCACCGGCCGAGTACGCCCTGAGCACCCCGACCTTCATCCCGCACTCGTGGCACCCGGAGAACTATCCGACCGCGTGGAGCAACATGCGGATCGCCAGGTACTTCACCAACACGGTGCTGTACGCGACCGGCGGCTGGCTGATCGCGCTGGTCTTCGACGTCGGCGTCGCGTACGCGCTCAGCAAGCTCAAGCCGGCCTTCGGCAAGATCCTGCTCGGCGCGGTGCTGGCCAGCCTGATGCTGCCGGCCTCGGCATTGCTGGTGCCGGCCTACCTGACCGTGGTCGACGTGCCGCTGGTGCACGTCAACCTGCTGAACACGCCGTGGGCGCTGTGGTTGCCGGCCGCCGCCAACGCGTTCAACGTCTACGTCCTCAAGCGGTTCTTCGACCAGATCCCCGACGACCTGCTCGACGCCGCGTCGATCGACGGCGCGGGCAAGCTGCGCCAGCTCTGGTCGATCATGTTGCCACTGTCCCGGCCGGTCCTCGGCGTGGTCTCGATCTTCATCATCATCGCGCTGTGGAAGGACTTCCTCTGGCCGCTGCTGGTGCTGCCGGACCCGGAAGCTCAGACGCTGAGCGTGGCGCTGAGCCGGCTCGCCAACACCAGCCAGGTGCCGCCGACCGAGTTCATGGCCGGCCTGGCCATCGCGAGCGTACCCATGATCGTCGTCTTCCTGATCTTCCAGCGCAGCATCATCGGCGGACTCTCCGCGGGCTCGATGAAGGGCTGACAGCCACCGGTCCGGACGGGCGGTCAGCGTCGACCGCCGGGACCCGTGCGCCCGACCCCCGCATCGAGACACGACAGAAAGCAGGTCATCGTGGCTATTTCCGACCAGGATTCCTGGTGGCGAGACGCCGTCATCTACCAGGTGTACCCGCGCAGCTTCGCCGACAATGACGGCGACGGCATCGGGGACATCGACGGCATCCGCGCCCGCCTGGGCCACCTGTCGGAGCTCGGCGTCGACGCGATCTGGATGAGCCCGTGGTACCCGTCCCCGATGGCCGACGCCGGCTACGACGTGGCGGACTTCCGCGACATCGACCCCGCCTTCGGGACCCTGGCCGGCGCCGAGGCGCTGATCACCGAGGCGCACGCCGCCGGGATCCGGATGATCATCGACATCGTCCCGAACCACGTTTCCAGCGAGCACGTGTGGTTCAAAAAGGCGCTGGCCGACCCGGGCGCCCCCGAGCGCGAGCTGTTCTGGTTCCGTCCGGGGCGGGGGCCGGACGGCGACGAGATGCCCACCGACTGGGTCGGCGAGTTCGACGGCACCACCTGGACCCGCACCACCGACCCGGACGGCACCCCCGGCGACTGGTACCTGCACCTGTTCACCCCGGAGCAGCCGGACCTGAACTGGGACCACCCGGCGGTGCGCGCGGAATTCGAGGACATCCTGCGGTTCTGGTTCGACCGCGGCGTCGACGGCATCCGGATCGACTCGGCCGCCCTGCTCTTCAAGGACCGCGACCTGCCGGCCGTGGTCGACGGGCGGCGGCACCCGTTCCACGACCTCGACGAGGTGCACGACGTCTACCGCGCCTGGCGCCGGGTCGCGGACAGCTACCCGAACCGCGCGCTGATCGGCGAGGTGTGGATGCCGGAGGTCGACCGGTTCGCCAACTACCTGCGCCCCGACGAGTTGCACGCGGCGTTCAACTTCGACTTCCTGGTGTGCGCCTGGGATCCGCGGCTGATGCGCGAGTGCATCGACCGCACCCTGCACGCGCACGCGGCGATCGGCGCGCCGGCGACCTGGGTGCTGTCCAATCACGACGTCACCCGGCACGTCACCCGGTACGGCCGCGCCGAGACCACCTTCAGCTTCGCCAACAACCTCGACGGCGTACCGGTCGACCTCGAGCTCGGCACCCGCCGGGCCCGCGCCGCCGCCCTGCTCTCCCTCTCCCTGCCCGGTGCGACCTACGTCTACCAGGGCGAGGAGCTCGGCCTCTGGGAGAACGAGAACATCCCGGTCGAGAAGCTGCAGGACCCGATGTACGGCCGCCGCGGGCACAGCCGCGACGGCTGCCGGGTGCCGCTGCCGTGGAGCGGCGACGAGCCCCCGTTCGGCTTCTCCACCGTCGCGGGCTGGCTGCCCCAGCCGCCGGAGTGGAAGGACCGCACGGTCCAGGCCCAGACCGGCGACCCCAGCTCGATGCTGGAGCTCTACCGCGCCGCGATCGGCCTGCGGCGCGCCGAGCCGGGGCTGCACGACTCCGCCATGACCTGGCTACCCGCCGCCCCGGGGGTGCTCGCCTACACCCGGGGACCGGGCTTCGCCTGTGTCCTGAACATGTCCGGCGTCGCGGTCACCCTGCCGGACCACGACCGGCGCCTGCTGGCCAGCAACCCGCTCGACGGTGACCTGCTCCCCCCGGACACCGCCGTCTGGCTGCGCCTGCGCACCGAGAGCTGACCCCCTCCCCCGATCCGACCCCGAGAGGAAACACCCCCGTCCCCACCCCCAGAAGGGCTCGCTCCCCACCATGAGAAGACTCAGAAGAAGGCTGTTCACCGCAGCCGTCGCCGCCTCCCTCCTCACCACGCTGATCCAGGTCGTCTCCCCCGCCGCCCCCGCGGCCGCCGCCGGCCCGAACCTGGCCGCCGGCAAGACCTTCACCGCCAGCAGCGTCAACGACGTGTACGGCGCCGGCAACGCGGGCGACGGCAACGCCAGCTCCTACTGGGAAAGCCAGAACAACTCCTTCCCGCAGTGGCTGCAGGTCGACCTCGGCTCGTCCGTCAGCGTCAACCAGGCCGTCCTCAAGCTGCCGCCGGCCACCGCCTGGCAGACCCGCACCCAGACGCTGTCCGTGCAGGGCAGCAGCACCGGCTCGAACTTCGTCGATCTCAAGGCCAGCGCGGGCTACACGTTCAACCCGGCCTCGGGCAACACCGTGACGATCGACTTCGGCGCGGCCACCACCCGCTACCTGCGGCTGAACATCACCGGCAACACCGGCTGGCCGGCCGGCCAGATCTCCGAGCTCGAGGTGTACGGCCCGACCACTGGCGACACCGAGGCACCCTCCGCGCCGTCCGGGCTGGCGTACACCCAGCCGGCGGCCGGGCAGATCCGGCTGACCTGGAACGCGTCGACCGACAACGTCGGCGTCACCGGCTACGAGGTCTACGCCAACGGCGCGCTCCGGACCACAGTCGCCGGCACCGTATTGTCCTATCTGGACAACCAGCCGGAGGGCGCGACGGTCGCGTACTACGTGCGGGCCAAGGACGCCGCCGGCAACGCATCCGGCAACAGCAACACGGTCACCCGCACCGGCACGGTGATCGACGGGACGAACCTGGCACTGGGCAAGCCGATCGAAGCGTCCTCGACCGTCTTCACGTTCGTGGCCACCAACGCGAACGACGATGACACCGCCACCTACTGGGAGGGCAGCGCGTACCCGGCGAACCTGACCGTCAAGCTGGGCGCCAACGCCACCACGCAGTCCGTCGTGGTGAAGCTCAACCCGGCCACCGTCTGGGGCACCCGCCAGCAGACCTTCGCGATCCAGGGCCGCGAGCAGAGTGCGTCCGCGTTCACCACGCTGGTCGGCTCAGCGACGTACACCTTCAACCCGGCCACCGGCAACACGGTGACCGTGCCGGTAAGCGCGACCGCCGCGGACGTCCGCCTCAGTTTCACCGCCAACACCGGCGCGCCGAGCGGCCAGGTCGCGGAGTTCCAGGTCATCGGCAGCCCGGCGCCGAACCCGGACCTGACGATCACGGCCCTGACGTTCTCGCCGGCGGCGCCGGTCGAGACCGACGCGGTGACCCTGTCGGGCACCGTGCGCAACGCGGGCAACGCGGCCAGCCCGGCCAGCAACGTCAACTTCTACCTGGGTACGGCCAAGGTCGGCACCGCCAACGTCGGCGCCCTCGCGGCCGGGGCCTCCGCCACAGTCACCGCGAACGTCGGCGAGCGCAACGCCGGCACCTACGTCCTCAGCGCCAAGGTCGACGAGGCGAACACGGTCGTCGAGCAGAACGACGCGAACAACTCCTACACCAGCCCCACCAACCTGGTGGTCACCCCGGTCAGCAGCTCGGACCTGGTCGCCTCCGTGGTGAGCTGGTCGCCGGGCAACCCGTCCGCGGGCCAGACGGTCACCTTCTCGGTCACCATCAAGAACGAGGGCACCCAAGCCTCGGCCGCGGGCTCGCACGGGGTCACGCTCACCGTGCTGTCCGACTCGGGCGCCACGATCAGGACGCTGACCGGCTCGTACTCGGGCACCCTGGCGCCCGGCGCGTCCTCGCCGGCGATCAACCTGGGCACCTGGGTCGCGGTCAACGGCAAGTACACCGTGCGCACGGTGCTCGCCGACGACGGCAACGAGCTGCCGGTCAAGCGGGCCAACAACACCAGCGAGAAGCCGTTCTTCGTCGGTCGCGGCGCGAACATGCCGTACGACATGTACGAGGCTGAAGACGGCCAGAGCGGCGGCGGCGCGACCGTCGTCGGCCCGAACCGTACCGTCGGCGACCTCGCGGGTGAGGCGTCCGGCCGCAAGGCCGTGACGTTGAACTCGACCGGTTCCTACGTCCAGTGGACCACCCGGGCCAGCACCAACACGCTGGTCGCCCGCTTCTCCATCCCGGACAACACCACCAGCTCGATAAACGTCTACGTCAACGGCACCCTGAACAAGACGCTGCCGCTGAACTCGAAGTACGCGTGGCTCTACGGCAACGAGACAGCGCCGCAGAACTCGGGCACCGGCCCGCGGCACATCTACGACGAGGCGAACATCCTGCTCACCGGCACGGTGGCCGCGGGCAGCGTGATCAAGCTGCAGAAGGACTCCGGCAACGGCGGCACCATCGCGATCGACTTCATCAACACCGAGCAGGTCGCGCCGGTCGCCAACCCGAACCCGGCCACCTACGTGGTGCCGACGGGCTTCGACCAGCAGTCGGTGCAGGCGGCGTTCGACGCCGCCCGGCAGGACAGCGGCAAGGTCGGCGTCTACCTGCCGGCGGGCGACTACTCGACCGCCAACAAGTTCCAGGTGTACGGCAAGGCGGTCCAGGTCGTCGGCGCCGGTCCCTGGTACACCCGGTTCTACACGCCGCAGAACCAGTCTGAGACGGACGCCGGCTTCCGGGCCGACGCCACCGCCAACGGCAGCACGTTCAAGAACTTCGCGTTCTTCGGCAACTACACGATCCGCATCGACGGCCCGGGCAAGGTCTTCGACCTGGCGAACGTCTCGAACATCACCATCGACAACATCTGGGCCGAGCACACGGTCTGCCTCTACTGGGGCGCGAACACCGACCACATGACGATCAAGAACTCCCGGATCCGCAACCTGTTCGCCGACGGCGTCAACATGACCAACGGCAGCACCGACAACCTGGTCGACAACAACGACGCCCGAGCCACCGGCGACGACAGCTTCGCGCTGTTCTCCGCGATCGACGCGGGCGGCTCCGACGAGATCAACAACGTCTACTCGAACCTGTCCGCCACGCTGGTCTGGCGGGCCGCGGGCATCGCGGTCTACGGCGGGTACGCCAACACCTTCAAGAACATCTACATCGCGGACACCCTGGTCTACTCGGGCATCACCATCAGCTCGCTGGACTTCGGCTACCCGATGAACGGCTTCGGCGCCAACCCGCCGACGGTATTCGACAACATCTCGATCGTCCGGGCGGGCGGCCACTTCTGGGGCAACCAGGTCTTCCCGGCGATCTGGGTCTTCTCCGCGTCGAAGGTCTTCCAGGGCATCCGGGTCAGCAACGTCGACATCGTCGACCCGACCTACTCGGGCATCATGTTCCAGACCAACTACGTGGGCGGCCAGCCGCAGTTCCCGGTCAAGGACACCGTGTTCACCAACGTCTCGATCACCGGGGCGCAGAAGAGCGGTGACGCGTACGACGCGAAGTCGGGTTACGGCGTCTGGGCAAACCCGATGCCGGAGGACAACCAGGGCCCGGCGGTCGGCTCGGTGACGTTCACCAACCTGCAGCTGAGCAACAACTTCAAGGACATCGAGAACACCACCAGCACCTTCACCATCAACCGCAACTGACCCGCGAAAGCCAGGGGCCCACGCTCGTTGCGAGCGTGGGCCCCTGTGCGTCAGCTGGAGTACTGCGGCGGGTTGACCCCCGCGGGGTCGACACCTGCGGGTATCAAGGTCCGCAGCATGTGATGGGGCTCGGGCTGGGGCTGCCGGCGGTGCGGCAGCAACCGCGAACGTTGGACCTTGGTGCGCAGCGGTCTGCTCCGTGCCCGTGCGCACCAAGGTCGCGGAGTTCGGCGGAAATATGGGCGTTATGCGAGGTTGTGGTCCGGGGTGTGGGACGGGATGCCCAGGATGTGGTGGCGGTGGCCGTTGGGCGGGATCGGGGTCCATCAGCTGGACTCGCTGAAGGCCCGGGCCGACTACGTCTTCTACCCGGCTGCCACCGGCGCGGGTAAGGGTAGGACGTAGTTCCGAGGAGTCGCCGAGACCGCTGGTGGGGCATGGCGACGCGCGACCGCGGCACGATCCGCGCCGGGGTCGCCGGCCCGAGCGCGATGGTGGTGCGGATGGGTGCGGAGCGGACCACGCCGCCACAAGATCCAGCCGCAACTTGACTCCCTGGAGTCTTGTTCAGGAGTGACCCGACACCATTCGGCAACACCCGTTCGAAGGGCTTCGCGGCGGACACCTACCGCGACCAGCCGCCGCCGCGGGGATCCACCCGACATCGGACATCGGGATCGCGCACCGAGCACCGAGCACCGGGCACCGGGCACGCTCAGTCGATCACGCCCTGGGGTCGCGGCTGGATCTTGTGGCGGCGAGGTCCCTCGACTTTCGCCATTTTGCGCCGGCGCGGCCGCAGGTCAGGCCCGACTCAAAAGTGGATCTTGCGTATCGCCTGGTCAGCGCCAAGCCGCAATATTCTTGGTGCCGTGCTCGACATGCGGGATGAGCTGGGCGGATGGTGGATGCCCTATGGGGCAAGCGATCCAGAAAATGGCGAAAGTCGAGAGGTCCGCTCCGCACCCGCCCACACCACCACCATCACCCCGGGCCGGCGACCCCCTGCGCGGATCGTGCAGCCGTCGCGCGTCGCCATGCCCCACCGTCGGTCTCGGCGACTCCTCGGAACTACGTCCCGCCGGCGCCACCGTTGCCCGCTCCGGCGGCAGTCCAGCTGATGGACCCCGATCCCACCCACCGGGCCCCACCACCACATCCTGGGCATCCCGTCCCACACCCCGGACCACAACCTCGCATAACACCCCATATCGCCACCAGGCTCCGCGACCTTGAAGCGCACGGGTGCGGAGCAGACCGCCGCGCACCAAGGTCCAACGTTCGCGGTTGCTGCCGCACCGCCAGCAGCCCAGCACTGGCGCGGGCGCGGGCGCTCAACCTCAACCTCAACCTCGCCTCAGCCTCAGCCCTCGCCTCAGCCCTCGCCCCAGCCCCAGCCCCAGCCCTCGCCCTGCCCCAGCCCCGCCCCAGCCCCCGCCCCAGCCCCCGCCCTCGCCCTCGCCCCCGCCCCCGCCCCCGCCCCCGCCCTCCACATGCTGCGGACCTTGATACGCGCAGGTGTCGACCGAACCCGAAATCAACTAAATCGCCATCCCGCACCCCTCCGGAGACCGGAGCTGCA
>Ga0307515_10009717_pt1 | contig 18540 bp, 7 predicted proteins | sample 17_EM_MG_FD_194513 | JGI IMG/M metagenome (GOLD analysis project Ga0307515, IMG submission 194513) | Populus trichocarpa ectomycorrhiza microbial communities from riparian zone in the Pacific Northwest, United States - 17_EM | ecosystem: Host-associated > Plants > Roots > Unclassified | place...
TCAAAAATAATATTTAAAAATAAATATTTTTTATTTTAAAAAATAAAATTCATTTGTATAAAAAAAATTATAGATAAATTAGAATAATATCTCCAAAAATCAAGTACAAACAAAACAATTTTTTTTTAAAAAAACTTATATTAAAAAAAAAGCATGCAAAACCTGTGACATAGATCTTGAGATCGGGATAAACCTATAATTTTTTTTGAAGATAATCATAAAATCAATATTTATTAAAAAGAAACTAATGTCGAACGATAAGATCGTAAAAGATAATGAGAAAAAAAAAAGTCGGATGACATTAACTTTTTAAACTTGAGCCCAAGTCATTAGATCGTAATAAGTACACGCTAGCAGCTTTCTTGAATAAAAATTTAAAAATTCAACGTAAAAATATCAAAACACTCCAATGACCTTGAGATTATATAAAAGACTCGTGTAAAAAAGACAAAATCACACCTTAATACATACCTTATTATTTTTGTTTTTTTTAAGGTTAAATATGTAATTGTATACAAAGAAGGAGAAAAAACCATTGGTCAACAACTTTATATATATATTTTTTTATCTCAGTGGTAAAGAAGCATTTTTACAAATTAAAAGTTTATAAAAATATGAAAAAACTCTTGGTCAACCATTTTAAATTTTGTTGACTTTAAGGTAAAGACATATGTGTACTGTATAAAAAATCTAGAAAAGACTAGCATACCCCCAACAATCTTTTAATGACCAATGAGCAAGTGGAAAGGACCAAATCACCCTAATATGATTCAAATAAGGTCAGATTTGGATATTGATGTAAAATTTTCTATTGTCCAATTTTACGTCATCGAGCATAACTTTCAACGCAACCATTGAATTGAGTTGATATTTTTACAGAAGTTTATAGACATGCTATTATACATTACATTAAGATTTCAAGTCAATTGGAGTTCAAAAGGAGATTATTTCATAGGGTCAAATTTAACTGACAAAACTTATCAAATTTGTATGTCTGAACTTTCGTCTTCTATTTGGACTATATCTAGATCTAAAGAAGTAATTATACTAAGATTATAATTGTGTTGGAAAGTAGATATTCATAACTTTCCAGTGATATATGGTAGGCATATTAATTCATCCGGACAAGAGATAATAACGTGTTTGAAATGGGGACTGAAATCTGTCACGAATGTGTGAAAATTAGAGAAACATTGTTTCCTTGTGTATTATGGATTCTAGTAAATACAAATATTCCTTAATTCTCTTGGAAGTATAAGTAGAAGCTATCGATTTATCTATTCTACACGGATTCTATGTTAAACAATAAAACATTTATGACAACAATTATTATCAATCGTTTGTAAGGATTTCATATCCATTATTGAATGTATATTGTGGCAAGGAGGCATGCGATTCTTTTGTTGTTATTTTTTTTATAGGACTTTCTTATTCAAAAGGAAGATAATAAAAGGTTATTTAAAGAAGTCCGTGCTTGAAGAGGAAACAAAGTGGCAACAACTTCTCCTCCAAAATAAAAAAGTAAGAGGTGACAAGTTTTTCTTGTTTTCAATGACAATAATGGTAGCAATAAGGATTTATATAAAGCCTTGTTTCAGATTTATTTTGTTTTATTTTCTTCTTCTCTAACAACAACAAAGATAATTTATTCTCATAAGTTTTATTTTTGTTATAACTTCTATTTGGGCCATCTAATGGGGCTAACAACCTTGTCATTGTTTCTAATGGGCTTAATTCATACTTAGGCTTGGGTTAGATTAATTAGTTAAGGCCAAAGGTTTGTTTGAGTTTAATTAATAAGTAGTTCTCAACTGCGGCCTAAGGCTTGTTTGGGTCCATATATTTAGGTTTATCAGTAAAGACTTGTTTGGGTTTAATTAATAAGTAGTTCTCAAATGCGGTCTAAGACTTGTTTGGATCCATATATTTAGGTTTATTAGTATCGGCCTAAGGCTTGTTTGGGTCCATATATTTGGGTTTATTAGTATAGGTTTTGGGTTAGCTTTGTAAGTGGGTCAATTTAGTCCATAAGAATAGATCCATTAGAGTTTTTATTTTCAAGAGTATAAATATTCTTTTCAATGATAAAATGTTAAGACTTTATAATACTATTTCTGCTGAATTTATTTAGCTTGTATGAGAGAGATTCTTGTTTTTGGTTCTCTAACAAACTAAATTGACTTATTGAAGATTAACTAGCTTTGTGGTATCTTCCTTATACTTCCCTTTTGCGAATTGGTATTCATAGGGTGATAATTTTTATTCCAATAGTGATGGTGTCTTGGGACAGGTTTCTATTGTGTCACACTCTTATTAGACTTATTTTGGCTTTCCGGGATTCATTGTCAATCTTATTGTGGGTTGCATGACCACATGATCACGAGGTTAGCATCACACCCCGCCCTCAAGGCTTTCTTTTGTTTCACTCAAGGGAAAAAAAATTTAATTTAACTATATCAATCCACAATAAACCATGTCTAGTGCTATAGTAAAAAACTCATGCCCTATATTTCTTGTTAATATAGTTTCCCAAATACGCTTTTTCTCCTCTCTCTTCCCTTCTTCTCACCATAGTTTTAAAACTCGACTCAATGGTTAATCTAAAATAAGGTTTTAGTTATGAGTTGAGAGAGTTAACTTAAGCCAAAAATAAATTTTAAAACAAAAAAAAATCAAAACTACATTATTTTGTTCAAAAAAATCAACATGTTGATGGTTGGGTTTTAGACCGAATTAAACCCGGGTTGATCAGGTCATTGAGTCTATCCAGGTTTTTTTATCGTGTTAACCAAGTTTTTTCCCTTTTTTTAATTTCTCTTTAAACTAGACCATTCCAGGTTTAGGGATGGCCAAGTTCTGAGTACTTGTCGAGTCGATCCAGATTTTAAAACAATGCTTCTCATAGTTTTTTTTTATGAATCAATTTTTATTTAATAATATGATAAAAGAAAATAGGTACTCAAAACATCGAGCATGAACCCAATATTAATATGTTTTTCTAAGATTGCAATAACCCATCAAAAAAATAAATCAAAATAAATAATGAAGTCCAATTCATAATAATTGTGTTTCTTGTCATAATTATTTTTTATTTAATAATACAATAGAAAAAAGTAAGTGATTGTAAAACGGAGCATCAACTCAATGTCGTGATGTTTTTTCAAGATCATGATAACCTTGTATAAAAGAAAACAAAATAAATAACAAAATCTAATTTCTAATAAATCAAATAAAAAAAACCAAAGAAAAATAATATAAAAAAAACATGTTATTGTTTCAATCAACAAGAGATGAGGAGGGGAACAATGATTTCCCCCTCAACTAGTTTGATTTTATAAATTACATTTTTAACACCATTAAACTATTCTTTATATCAATTAGTAAGATATTTATATGACATTGTTTTTATCATAAAATTATAGATATTTTAAATGAAATATTTAATATTTAAGTAGGTACCACTTAATTAAAAAGATTTTAATTTTCCAAGAAAAAATTGAGTTTGAAATTATTTATTTAATGTTAACATTAAATGAGCTATTCATTTAATATCAAAATAATTTTGTTCGCCTGCATCCACACATTATTTGTACAATTTTGTATAAACTTTAGTAAATGTTATATTTTGATATTAAGCCAAGGATTAAGTTGTAAGTTAGTAGAGAAGTCATTGCATATTTTTAACGAACTTCCAAAAATATAAGTGTTTGGTAAAAGATTTGTTTTATTATTTTATATATTCAATAGAAGCAAATAGAATTTTATTACTTATAATCAATTTAAGGAAGTGTTTTACTTGGGGTAAATTAAAATAATTGTTTTTGAGGTATTCGGAAATTATAAAAACCATTCAAAAGTTTGTAAATTAGACAAAAATCTCCTCTATGTTCAAGAAAATATTATAAAACCTTATTTCGAGCTCTGTTGTATCCAAAATACGCTTAATTGTCATTCAAGAAGAAATAATTAAATTAAAAATTATGTTTTCACAAAATAAAATAAAAAAATCACAAAACTTATGATTTTTGTATGATTTTTGCATTATCATGGAAAAAGCATTTTGTGAGTACCTGAAAAGTGTTTAAAGTTGGCGTGTAGGATTTTTGAAGTACAAAATTGCCAAAAAACAAATTCCATAAAATTCATGGTTTTCACATAAAATTGCCTAGTGGGCTTTTTAAAGCAGTAAAATGTGAAAAACTCAATTTCACAAAAATTATAATTTTCACGTTAGCATACAAAAACATGTTGTGAGGTTATAAAATGTGCCTAATTTTAGCAAAAGATAAAATAAATAAATAAATAAATAATAACTCTATTCTACAAAACTTATAGTTTTTGCATGACATGCAAAAACATACCACCTTAAAAAATACCTAAAGTTGGCGCTATGATTTATAAAGCACAAAATAGTAAAAAATTCAATTCCACAAAACTTACAATTTTCACATTGGCATGCAAAACATATTTTGAGGCTCTAAAATATGCCCAAAGTTTCCCGATAAGTTTTTTAAAGTACAAAAATGTGAAAAATACAATTCCACAAAAAATATGGTTTTCACAACGGTGTGTAAAAACATGTCAAAATGATATGAATCAATAAATATCACTAAAAGATCCATTAGAAATAACAATTGAACCTATTACAAAGTCTCCAACTAAAAGACCCCAAAGAAATTAATTGAGTTGATTTACAATAAACTTCTTTTAGATATTATATGAATTATAAAATTTTAAAGATTTGAAAAAAAAACTTCATGATAAAAAAAATATCACATAAAACCTTTTTTTATGCAAAATGCCTATTAGAAAAAAACTAAGTATGCATTTTTCTATTCATTGTAATAGTTTAATTACTATTTTACCATTGAAAAAAAAAGAGCAACGAACGAAGCTTTTGGGGTTATATTGTCTTTTCACCATGAAATAAATATTTTTAACATATCGCATGAGGTTATATTTGTCATTTTCTTTTTTAATGCATAGTGCAATTACAAGTTTAGCCTTGGAATAAATAATTTTAAAGCTTTTAACTTAGGGATGTTTTTGTCATTTTTTTTAATAATGCAATTACTTTGAGACCCTTGTAAACAAAAACAATACAACTCTCTTATAAGGGTTTTTTGGTCATTTTACATTGGTTTTGTTGTAGATTTGGAGGTTACTTGAGGGTATTATTGTAATAGTGATATATTAAATATTTTTTTTAAAAAAAACCTCTTGGTGCGTGCTTTACACACGCAATCGTGTGGATGACCCTGCGTCGTTCAAGCGGCACATGTGGAGCTATCTGGCCACCACATGCTGCCTTCCAAAACAATATTTGGCACGTGTACCTAACGCGCTGCTGGTTTGGCGTCAAAGACTATTTTCTTCCCTTATTCTTCTCTCTATCCTCCTCCAAGTTTGCGCCAACTCGTGAAAAATTTCAAAATAACCCTTGCAGTTATTTTCTCCTTCTCATTTGGTCTATATGCTTTTGATCACTATTTTGTTTTTGAATAAGTTATAAAATTATAAATCCTTTTCAATTTCACCCATTATTATTTTTCAATCTATATATAATTTTCCAAATTACAAATTTTTTTTTGATTTCACCACCTCCCATTTTTAAATATATGAATAATTTATCAAATTACAAATGTTTTTCAATTTCATCCCCTATGATTTTTTTAGTCTTTCAAATTCGGTTCTTATTCTTTTAATTGTTACTTATTTTGTTTAACATCATTTTTTTTTTCAAATTTCATCCTTCTTATGTTTTTTTTTAAATCAAATTTCATCCTTATTTTTTTTGTTGCTATTTGTTTTGGCTTTTGCAAGTTTTTATTGATATGTTTTTCACTAGTTTCTTTCTTCAACATTTTATTGGTTGAGAATTGAGCTTATTTATTTAACCCGAATCCAAGATTTCACGGGTTGTGATTTTTAGAGGTTAGATCAGGTTTAAAAGGTTTGCCTGAACTCGTTTGTTTTTTTTCTTTTTCTTAAGGTGATGTTTTTTTTTTTGTTATGTTTTACGGTCTGCCTATCATTATTTTTCAATTTCACCTCGTGTCATTTGTTAGTCCCTGAATGATCCATGAAATTATAAATGTTTTTCAATTTCACCCTAATAATTTTTGTATCTTTAAAATTTGGTCATTCTTTTAATTGCTATTTATTTTATTTGTGTTCATTTTTAAAATTGTTTTTTTTTTCAGATTCCATTCTCCTTGGGTTTTTTTTCTATTAAGTTTTATCCCCATTTTATCTTTTCTCTTTTCTCTTTTGTTTTTTCAAGTTTTATTTTTAATCATATTTTTTCACCGATTTCATAATTTAAAATTAAAGTTTTTGATAATTGAGTTATTTAATTTAATCCAGGTCCACGATTCCATAGGTTGCGACTTTTAGAAATTAGATAAGGTTTATAGGTTTGTTTAGGTTTTTTTAAAGATGATATTTTCTTATTTTTATCCTTTTTTTTTGTTTGTTTTGTAGTTTTTTTTTTTGTTTTTCTTCTGTTGAGTTGGGCCTTTATAATTTTTTTTTTTAAATTAACCCCTTGTCATTTTTTAATCTATAAATAATTTATCAAATTATAAATGTTTTTCAATTTCACTCCTTTGATGTTTTAATCTTTCAAATTTGGTTCATATTTTGTTAATTGCTATTTATTTTGTCTATGACCATTTCAATTCTTTTTTCAAATTTCATCATCACTGGGTTTTTTCTTTTGCAAGTTTTTTTTATTGATATTCTCCACCAATTTTATCCTTAAAAATTAAATTAGTTGAGAACTGAGCTTCTTGATTGAACCCAAATCTAGAATTTCATGGGTTGTGAGTTTTAGAGATTAGATCAGGTTTAAGAGGTTCACGGTTTTTATTTTCCTTTTTTTTAAGCTAGTGTTCTCTAATTTTTTTATCCTTTTTTTGGCATTTTGTTTTTTTATTTTTTGTGATTTCACTCAATTGGGTTAGCTCTCTACAATTTTTTTTTTAATTTCACCCCTACCATTTTTTAATCCATAAATAATCTATCAAATTATATTTTTTTTTAATTTCATCCCCTATGATTTTTAAATCTTTCAAATTTGGTATTCATTCTTTTAATTGTTATTTATTAATTTATTTGTGATTATTTTATTTATTTGTTTCAAATTTCATTATCCTTTCCTTTTTTCTGTTAAATTTTATCCCCAATCCTTTTGTTGCTATTTTTTTTTCTTTTGCAAGTTTTTTTATTAATTTTTTTTTACAATTTCATCATTTAAAATTAAATTTGTTAATAATTGAGCTTCTTGATTAAACTTGAGTCCAAGATTTCACGGGTCGTGAGTTTTAGAAATTAGACTAGGTTTAAGAGGTTCGTCCGATTCTGCTTGGTTTTTTTTTTTAACCTAATATCTTCTTATTTTATATCCTATTTTTCTTGGGTTTTGTTTTCTTGTTTTTTGTGATTTTATTCTATTAGGTTAGCCCTCTATAATTATTTTTTAATTTCACCCCTATTATTTTTCGATCGATAAATATCCTATCAAATTACAAATATTTCTCAATTTCACCCCCTATGATTTTTTAATCTTTCAAATTTGATACTCATTCTTTTAATTGCTATTTATTTTTTTGGATCATTTTTAATTGTTTTTTCAAATTTCTTTATCCTTAGATTTTTTTTCTTACATATTTTATCCTCATTTTTCTTGTTGCTGTTTTTTTTTTTTTGGCTTTTGAAAGTTTTTTTATTTAATAAATTTTCAATGATTTCATTCTTTAAAATTAAATTGGTTGAGAATTAAGATTTTTCATTAAACCCAAATCTATGATTTAATTAAGTTGCAAGTTTTAGAAATTTGCTTAGGTTTTTTGCTTGGGTTTTTTTCTCTTTTTTAATCTAATTTTTTTTTTGAGTTTTGGTTTTTTTTATTTTTACGGTTTACATTCTATGAGATTTGATAATTTAAATAAACTCATGTCTTATTTTTTTTCATTGTTCTTTTTTTATTAGTTTATTTATTGTTATTGTATTTTTATTTTTATACTATTTAAATTACCAATTAAACAAATAACTTGTAACTTGAATTTTTTTATCTGAAAAAAAAATTCACCGCAGGCAACAAATCTAGTAATAACTATATTACCGAACAAATACAAAATTCTCTCTTTCGCTGACTGCTGATTGCTTAACAATCCCTTGTCCAAAAGACTGGCAGACCCACCAAACATGGTTGGCCTCCATCTGCTATTGACATTGGATCCAGGAAGAGAAAAACCCTCACCATCTATTTCCAAGCACTCTGAGCAAGACATGAATATCCATGCATTATACATTAGTGATGTCCATATCTTAAACTAATCTGATATCCATGTCATGTCTTGAGCTAATCTGATGTCCATGTCTTAAACTAATCTCATAATCATTTAACAACCTAACACACGGGTCGGACACAATTCTTTCTCAAGTTTCATTTTCTAGCAACACAAACCGGAGCCTAGACATGTGAAGCTATAAACATAGCACATTTAGTGCTGTATAAAATACCAAGATAGTCCTGAATGTACATAGAGTAAAAGCTAATGGCGGGCAGGGTGGAACCACAACAGTAGTGCCAGAGGTGAAGCAAAGCAGCCTTGTGATAAATTCCCACAGCATTTTACACATAAACCCAAGAGGCTAGCACGAACACTCGATGAGCTACAAAACTCTCACACAGAGAGATGTGATGTCAGAAAGAAGTAGAACTTGTTCTTCTAAGCTGATATTTTTGTTCAGCTGATGGTTCAATTGGAAACTTCTTCTCAAATTCCTACAAACAAAGAAACACAAATAGAAAGAGAGAAACATCAGGATGCAAAACTTTTTGGAGAACAAAACCATTTACTTACTCATTCAACTTAGACAGAACTACCCTAGATCAGCCTATGATGCCACAATTCATAAACACAGAAAAGAAAATTTGACTACCTTAATCCACTTCCAGGTTTCCTACACCAACAAAGAAAATGTTTAGTAAAAGAGTCAAAAGCTAATATTTGAGTGATATTAGACTTGTGGAGTAAGATTTGTATATACTCCTCAACTCAAATACTCTGAATCACACTATTTGCTAGAACATTTTATGTACTCTAGTTGGCATTATAAATTACAGCATCTTATAAAGCTAAAACTTGCCACCAACAGAAAACGAGATTCTGCCCCAAAAGTGAATATTCTACACGCATGTAAGAAGTCCCATGAAAGTATTATTTAATTAGTGCCCTACTTGGCTGATTACATTATTCAGCCAAATGAAAAATGTGTAGCAAAGTATAACCACGTCCCTCAACCAGTTGGGAGATCTCAAAAAGACCAGTCAAACTCCAATTCCCACAAAACCAGCACAGCTTGTTGGGGTTGAGTTCAGGGCTGTGGACAGTGACTTAACTGGTATGTAATTGAGGGAAAAGCAGGCTTAAATCAGATCTACTTCTAGGTTTTATGGTAGAAGATTAATCGTGTATAATGAATGAACAGAAGGGCAATCTAAGCATCACACCGAAACCTACAGTTCTCAGGAGTCACACCTAAGATAGATTAGATTGATCAACAATCTTGAGAAGCATATTTTTTGGATTTTTTTTTAATTATCATAGCATTTAACTACCAACAGTGATGTCTCCCTTGATCGAACAAATCTCAAGGAGCATAAGCCAGAATTTTAAAAAATCATCATGTCATTTAACTAGCAAAAGTGACATGACTCTTTCTCTCACTGTGTGTGAAAAACATTGGATGTGCTATGCAATTTTTTTGGTCAAATTGGCCAATATAAGACAACAAGATTTTTTGCCATGATTAACACAACAAGAAACACCGGAAAAATTGTGTAGAATTAGAAGGACCAGCACCCAACAACATGCAGCTTCTCAGGTTACATCTAGTAATGGCTTAAGTATGGTGTTTACTGTCAACTTACTTATGCCTTACTCCTAACAGTTAAGATCAAATATCCTCACTAGCTAGTCCTCTCTACCGAGAGCCTAATCTCCATTAAAATAGTTCAGAATACATAATGATCTGAACTGCCCCGAAACCCAAATTAAAAGTTTGAAACACTAGTTCTAATTTAGTGCAGGCGTCTGGTCATTTGGCCATTTCTTTTCATCTTCCCTCTAGCAGTGGTTGACATGTGTTAATAGAAAAAGAAAAGGCAAACTGATAAAAATGAAATATCCTTCCTACCTTCTCTTTCTTGAGCTTTATATTCTCCTCCCCTAAATGTGAAATCTTGCTCACCAGCTCGTTATGATAGGCCTGCATGTTTGCAAATTGAGTTTTAAGGACACGAGGAAGCAGAAAGATGGCTACAGTAAGGAAAAACCCCAAAGACAAATGGAAGATGTTTAAAAGCCTACCTGTTTTCTAGCTCGTGAACGGGCAGCAGATTCCCTGTTCTTGATTTTTCTCTTGAGCTTCCTCTCAATACTCTTCTCAAATGCATCTGGGGTATCCCTTTTCCGTCCTGATGTCGTAGTATCAGATAATGTGCTTGTTGACGGGGATGAGGAAAGGACCATTTTCTGTGAAAAACTTTGTGGGGTCACTGCATCAACAGTAACTAAATCCAAAGAAGGGCTTATAGTTGCTTTGGCAAAAAGTCCTGCTTGTACCAAGAAATCCTCCAAAGTCATTTCACCAAGAGTCTGCTCTCTTTCCTGAACTTTCATCTCCTCACCAAACCTCTTCTCCTGCCCTTGTTGAATCTCTTTCCAGACTTGATCCACTGTCTTCCCACTCAATGCCCTGACCAATGTGAGACTAGCCTGATGTTGGAGAGAAGACATTGAGGTACTTTCACTATCCATTCCCACGGATTGATGAGCTTCAGTGCTCCATACATTTTTAAGAAGCTCGTCAAGGTTCATGCTACACAAGGGCTTCCCTAAATTTCCTAATTGGTTTTCAACTTCATTGAGAGTGAGGTTATACCACGAGTTTTGCCTCGTCAACCGATACGGCTGTAGATGAGACTGCTGGCCATTTCTTTGAGATGCCATTGTTTGAACACCCATTCACCACCAAACTCTTAACCCTAACCACGTTTTGCTTTAGAAACGAACAAGATATCAGGGCTCATCTCCACAATAAAAATAAAAAGGAAGCAAAACCCGATATCACTAAACAACTCCCCAAAACCCTAAAACACTTGTTATCTTAATATCCTCCATTTTTCCATCTAGAAAGTTCTCTCATTTCCCTTCTTCAAAAAATCAACAATACTAATGAATCTACAAAGCTCACCCATAAAACCTAGCAATTCAAAAACCCATTTTGTATTCGTTCTTAAACCTCAACACTTTAAGAGAAACCCAGAATTTATATATATACACAAAATCCACAAAAATATAAAATTCTAGTAGAATTTTCATTTTCATAATTTTTCCCTCCTTTTCTCGCTAACCAAACAAGGGTTTAAAATCCCACAACAAGACAACCAATCACTCATATCAATTATAAAATCAATCGACAATGTAAGAAATAAAAATTAAGAAAATGAGTAAATAAATTAATTAATGACATTAATGATAATGATACCCGAGTTAAAGGATTTAGAACTTCACAAGATCTGGCTGGCTGGCTGGCACTTTGAATCAGAGAAACAGAGGACCCAGCCAAAAAAAAAAAAAAAGAATTTTTTTTCAGTTGTTGTCGCGTCAGACTTTTCGATTTTATACTCAACCTAGACCTGTGGGCGTTTGCCACTTGGGCTCGTAACCATTTTTTCGACATTCGACCTTCCTGCCCGAACCTTATTGGGCTTTATATCGAGGGTCAAATTAATTTTCTGAAACTTAATAAAAATATAAAGATATTGTTACCTTTTTTTCTAAAAGAAAAACACTTAAATCATGAACTCAAAATTTAATTTATATGGAATGACATTTTTTTTAAAATATTAAAAATATAATATATTGAATGATATTTTTTTAATATTAAAATATAAGCATATTGGATCGATAAAAGATAACTCTAGTTAATATATTGGATCAACCAGAAATATGATTATGAGACCATGATAACCGTATAAAAATTAAATCGAAACAATTTATGAGGTCTAAATCCTAATCAATTCAATGCTAAATGATAAAAAAAAAATCAATTTTTTTTAAAAGACCATGATAATGGTGTAACTTGTCAAATAAAAAAAAATGATATGAGTTAACATGGGTAAAACTATCAAACTAGCTACCCAAATCATAAGAATGGTACAACCCCATATAAACAAATGAAAAAAAGATTACAAATCATGATTCTCAACCAACTTAAAATGAAAGTATAATCTTATAAAAAAATATGAAAAAAAAAATTATTCGTATTAAAAGAAGAAATTAAAAAAAAACAACAAAAAATACTCTAGTCAACTCTGGTTAACCAACCAAACCCATGATCCATATCATGAGATTGAGATAACCCCATATAAAACAAGTAAAAAAAATTACAAAACTCAATTCCTAACAAATCAACGTTAAGGACAATATGGAAAAAAAATCAATTAAAAAAAACTAGTCAATTTGAGTTAACTTGCCAAACCCACAACCCGAATTATGAGGTCGAAAAAATCGTATAGAAAATAGTTAAAAAATTACAAAGCCCACTTCCCAACCAACTAAATATTAAGGAAAAATTTGAAAAAAAAAGAATTTTAAAAAGGACCACAAAAAATGACTCAAGTTAACCATGGTTAAACTTCCAAATCGATTTGGGTTTTGAAATTGAGATTACCCCATAGAAAGAAAAGAAAATCATAAATCAACTCCACATTAAAAGATGAAATTGAAAAAAAAATTCAATTAAAATAACAAATAGTAATTAAAAGAACGAAGACCAAGTTTGATAAAAAAAATAAAATAAAAGACCACTTTGCTATTTTTGAAAGGGTTAGATATAAAAATCGAGGAGAGAAGAAAGAGAGAAGCGAGGATAAGAAAAAAAAATATTGCAACACCAGATCCTCACAGTCATCAGGAAGCCCATATCGAGATGATTCCTAATACACCAAGAAAGGGTATCGTAGATTATTGAAGGAAGTCGTATGCGCCACCACTTTGTAGCGGCATCCTTCACATGTTCACACGCGTATTACATATACTAACCAATTCTTCGCTTCAGTTCCTAGCTTGGCTAAAATGGGGATTGAACATCTATTTTAATTTCAAATTGTCTCTAAAGATTTGATTATTTTAAATCAATAAAATTACTTTTTATTTTGTTAAATTAAGCATCAATCAACCTTTAAAAAACTTTCATAGCACTACGAGAATCCAAAATCAAGCTAAATGAAATAGGTCATCAAATCCAATCCTGTATCAACAATATCTAAAAAGATCAAATAAAAAAATAAGTGAAAAAAATAAGGGTTAGACATTTAGTTCCTAATTTGAAAAAAAAGGGGCTAAATATTTGCTTTAGTTTCAAATTTGGTTTTTAAACTTCAGTTCTAAATTAATTTGGTTTATGTTAGAAATGAAGCTTTATAATTTTTTTTTTGTGAAATTATCTCAGTTTCATAACTTAAGTCGCAGGTTTAATATGTTAGTTTGAGTTTAGTTGAGTTTTTTTAATTGATTTGCTTTTTTCGATTTCATCTTTCAACATTGAATTTATTAAAAACTGGGCTTTATAATTTTTTTTATTTACTTTCTATGGAGTTACCCGATCTTATGATTCGGGTCGCGAGATTGAAAAGGTTAACCTAGGTTGACTCAACTAGTTTTTTTTTTTTTTAATTCATCATCGGGTTCATTATGAATTGACCTTAATAATTTATTTTAATTTATTTTTTTATAGTATTATCACAGTTTAATAACCCGACTCATAGATTTGATAGGTTAACAAGGGTCAATTCAATATATCGTTGTCTTAATATTTGGAAAAAAATATCATTAAATATATCACTGCAGAAATATTTTTTTTAAATGTCCAATATGTATTATATTTTAAATTTATATTTAATTTTTTTATTAAAAAATATATTAATAACACAAAAAATTGATTTAACCCCCATCTCAACTTCAATCAATAATCTAGTAACAAAACCAAGAGACGTGTTAGTGTTTTTTTATTTATAATTTTTTAAATGTCATGTGATGGTCCAAATTACTAACACAAATTAAATATTGATAAAAAAATTTAAAAACTAAAGTAGATCCACTGCTTATTGCCACTTCAGATTCAAGAAAGTCTTTTAATCCGTGGTGGCCTTTTACGTCTTGCATGTCTTTTCACTGTCCTGTTTTTAACGTCCTTTTGGTTTCTTTGAGAGCAAAAACAGAGGCAAGAGATGAAAGTACTGCTCTTACCATTGTGTACAATAAAGAAGGTAAAAAAAGCCAGAGATTGTTAAAAGAAAGAGACTGCGAGACCTGGTATTTTGTTTGTAAAGATGGAGGGTTAATTCTATGTGATTTCTGAGTAATATTTTCTTACATATAAATATATTTGTTTATGTTTTTTTTTTTTACTTTCAATTCAATCCTAATTGTTCAAAGTAATTGTCTTGCTGGGTTCTTATTTCCTCTTTTACTACTGATAGTTAAGATAGTTTGCATCCCTAGAGATTGTTGTGCTAGTTTATGCCTTTAGGGGTCAAACGTTCATGTCTTTTTGAGTTCCTGTTTAGGTGGACTGATCTTGCCGCATGCTTGTTGTTCACTGTAAAATACCAGAATTGCAGTAACATATGCTTTTGCTTTCCACAAGTTGAAGATTTCTCATCTTGATTTTTAATTATTTTCAAGGCACTGTATTATGTATATATATCATTACACTGTGACCCTGGATAGAACAAATTTGTCAGTGCCTTTGCAAGAATGTAGAGTTTTCTGGGATTTTTTTCTTGGATCTTAACATTCACTAAATGGACGTGGAAAGCCAGAAACAACAACATTTCTAGCTTAAACAGAGCATCAATGACCTAGAAGAATGTTTAGAGAAAAAAGCAATAATGAAAACACTGTGAACCAACATAAACACAATTATTAAAAAAAATGAAGAGCCACGCTAAGTCGCATGAACAACCCAACCCCCCTTCAACAGCCAACTCAAAAATTCTTAGTGGGCAAACACAAACCAGCAAGAAAGAAAAAAGAAATTGCAGGCACATATCATAACTTGAGATAAAAGAGAGTTCCTTTTTTCCTAACCTTACAAACACTTGAGACAAAAAAAAAAGGGGGGGGGAATCTGCAAGCATGTTAAATTCAAGAAATAAGAAAAAGGTAGAGATACATGTAGAAGAAAAGGATTTTACCTTTTATTCTCCATGCCCGCCCCTATTTCTTCCTCTGTTAATATTGTTACCTATTTTATAACCTCATTTAAACAAAAATAGTGGGGAAAATACAAAATACAAAAAAAATGGAAAAATAATATAATTATTTTTCCAACTTATATATATTATTTTCCATTTTCTTGTACTTTTTATTTCCTTTTTGTATTTTGTATTTTTCTAATTTTTTCTGTATATTTATATGGGGTCCTAAAATGGACAACAATATATATATGTATATAAAAGTGGGAAGAACATGAAGAATATTTAGAAAATTGTCAAAAACTGGTTGGAGAGGATTAAAATATCCAAACTTGTAAAAATGACAGTTTAATTTTGACCGATGAAGGCCCAATTGACAAGAAAAATTTAATTTGGGAAGAAAAATTTAAAATTAGATGTTTAAGAATTCAATTGGGATGTTCGGGGTTTGATTGAATTTATTGAGGGTTTCATTGCAAGAAAAATTGGTTTTTGAGTTTAATTTGGGTTTTAATTGAAAGGAACTGAGGTCTGGGTTGAATTGCCAATTTGAAAAGCTAATTTGGTCAAATTAGAGGTTTAATTTCATAAATATTAAAGTTTGATAGGCAATTTAGAATTGAATTGAAGAAATTCAAAACTAAGGATCAAACCGTAAAAGATGCGAGACTTCACGGACTGAAATCAGCAAAATCAGGAGCCAAATTGAAGAAAATTAAAAGTTTGGTGGTCAATTGAGGGTCAATTTGCATAAATAGAAAACTAAGGACCGTATTGGAAAAGACGTTAAACTTTGGGGCTGACAATTGAGTTTGACAGTGATAAAATTGCTCTAAATTGAGAGTTGGAAGGGAATTACAAATGTAATTAAAATAAATCAATGACCAAGGACTAAATTGAAATTAGCCAAATCTCAAATTAAAAACCATAATCTTCATGGTTTAAAATAGACAACGCGTTGTTCAATTCTAATGAAGGGATTGAGTGACATGTCGTTCAACTAATTCATCTTTTTTTGGTAGTTTTGGTTGATCGAGTAAACATCTTTAAACGAGTGAATGTGGCAACTCCGACCACCCTGGTGGCTTTAATCACCACCACTCGACTAAGAAACACCTTCTTTATAAGGATTATTTACCCCATCAAACGTTTACATCCCATGTTCTTCAACGAACTCAACAACATCTTCTTCCTGATTAGCCATCATTGCTTTGATAATTTCTAGGCTATCAAGTTGGCACCTTTAAATAAATGAATGTGAAGTTATAGATCTCCAGATTGATTAAAATTGGATCTAAACAAAAGGTGTGCACATTAACATCAGGTGTTCTCCAACGAGGATGACGTCAGAGTTGCTTTGACTAGACTTTGAAAGTGGTCAACTTAGTGAGTTATAATTGTGATACCCATTATGCCAAAACCACCTATTTCTTTTGTGTGTTCACACTTCAAAGCTTCTTAGTGAGTTCTTATCAAGGACTTAAAACATTTCACTCAAGATCAAAAGGCCAAAAAACAACACTTTGCCCTCTAAGTTTAGTAAACATGGTGATGAGGTTTGGAATGCTTAAAAAGTAGGGATGTGTTTGTCTCTTTTGCAGTTGTGATTTATTATTTTATGGTTTGATGTTGTTCTTTGAAGCATTTTTAGGATGTGTTTGATTTTTTCAATGTAATAAAAGCTTTCTAGTTAAATTGGTTTTGATAAAACAACGTTTGTTTTTTTAGTTTTGTTAATTTGATTAATGCATTGAGAAACAATAATGTTAATCCTAGGTTTACAAGTCTTTTTCATAACCAAAATATATTTAGAAAACCAATTTTGAATTCAAATTGCTTGAATATATAGGTTGCTTAGACTTGACAGTTTTTTAAGTTGAAACATCTTGCACGAGTTTGATGATTTGATGTTGTTTGTCAGTTCTTTTGATTCAAATATGCTTGGTTATGGTAATGTGGTTTGTTGGAACTAAGATTTTTAGAGGTCGGAAAAGGTTGGTTTTGGGTTTGACAGTGTGCTGGGTATTTTTGGGTTTGATGGGTTTATGTTCTTCATGTTTTTTCCAAGAACATTGTCTTAGCTACGTGATTTTAATTTGTTTTGTTTCATTTCTTAGCAACTACATCTTCGCATGACATCGTTAGACAATAATCTAGGATTCTTTTACATCAATAACTTGTATTTTAGTGTTTTAATCTTAAATTTTCAATTTTGGATCAAAACTTTCTCTGACCGAATTGTGAAGACTCATTGATAATCAAAGTGAATGGATGATATATTATTGATCTTTGCATGATTTCCAACCTCTTTATGCCACTAGATTTGTTATATCTGATCTGGTTTTAAATTCATGCTTCATGGGTTTATGAAGACCATTCATTTTTTTGTGTGTTTGGTATATTTTATTCAAGCTTTTTTGTTTGTGTTTTCTTTAAGTTGAATCCATTTTAGCTTATTTATTTTGTTTTGGATATATTTTTGGGTTAAACCAAATATTTTTGATTCAATTCATAGATGAATGAATGATTTCAGGTTAACCCGATCATTTTGGTTCTGGGTCAGATTAGTAAGGCTTTGTCTAGTTTTCAACCTTTTTTATAAAGGAAATTTTGGCTTAAGGATGTGTTTGACAATCATGCTTTTAGGCCTGTTTTAACAATTCTGTTTTAAAGGAAAATAAGTTTTTGCCAAACAAGACCTGAAAAAAAATATATATTTTTTTGTATATAGCTAAAAATCCTAAAACATTATTTGAGCATTTTAAAAAAATCTAAAATAATTTGGCATGTTTTGAAAAATATTGCATAGATTTTACAACAAGTTTGTAAAATTTCAAAGGATTTTGGCTTATATTTCAAAAATATTAAAAATTTATTTTTGGCAAAAAAATATATTATTCACTTTTAATAGAAGGATAAAAACCTACAAAAGAGTTAATATCCAAAATATTATCAGGGATAATAATTTATGATTACTCATCTTTAATATAAGGATAAAAAAAACATTTATGAGGTCAATATCCAAAATATAATTGGGAGTAATACAACTCATTCACTTTTAATATAAGGATAAAAAAACTACAAAGAATTTTAGGCCTGTTTTGACAGTTCTGTTTTAAAGAAAAATGAGTTTTTGCCAAACAAGACCTGAAAATTTTTTTTTTTTTTGCATATGGCTAAAAATCCTAAAACATTATTTGAGCATTTAAAAAAAATATAAAATAATTTGGCATGTTTTGAAAAATATTGCATAGATTTTACAACAA
>Ga0307515_10009718_pt1 | contig 18537 bp, 16 predicted proteins | sample 17_EM_MG_FD_194513 | JGI IMG/M metagenome (GOLD analysis project Ga0307515, IMG submission 194513) | Populus trichocarpa ectomycorrhiza microbial communities from riparian zone in the Pacific Northwest, United States - 17_EM | ecosystem: Host-associated > Plants > Roots > Unclassified | place...
TTGGCCATAATTTGGACTGGTGACATAGCAGCATACCGTGTTCAAGTTTTTCAACGGCTGCTTTAGGGTCTGATAGTGCTTGGGCCTCCTCATAATGATCAAATGCGGCACCTTGAAGTACTGAAATTCTTCTAGCTTCAGGTCCGGCGCCGACCCAATTTGATGGATCGTTAGCAAAATCCGTAACTTTCAGGAGATGATCTGCAGTTTCGCGCCATCCTTGGTCCAGCTCGTCCGGAGTAAAGTTGAAAAGGTCTTCTCGCAAGGTAGGGCCTTTCCGGCATTTGGAGCAACTGCAGCTGAAGAACCACCGATGCTTGAGCTCATACTGACGGCGCGCATGTGGATTTGTGACATCGACGTAGGAGATAAGTATCTCTTCATCCTTCTTTATTGGTTTGAGAGAACGAAAAGATAACTCTGGTCCATCCATGACTGCAAAGGCGTTAGGATCGCAAGAATGGTTTGCGTATGCAGCAATAGGATCTAAGCAGATGCCTAAAGGATCTAGTGTGGGAGTCACCAAAGTCATGCAATTTGTTAGAACCTATCAAACAATGAGCTTTCTCGTCAAAGTTCTTAACGTGCTTCCCTACTCACTTTTGCAAATACCTCCGTGGCGAATTGCAAGTCGAAAGCATATTGAGTGCCGGAGAAATTATATGCGCCTTGAGCCATGATCTGAATGTCGGCCCACTGGTCTCCGGAGGCACGCATTTCATTAATATGTGATTCTAGTCGGAGGAATGGCGTCCAGATATTATCGCTGATGAGACCTTTTGCTTGCATTGAGAGTATCTGCATTGTCGCCCTGACCGCTTTTGGAAGTTGTTTACCATCCATATTACCGATCAAATCACACTCGTCTTTGTGATAGCGTTTCCATGCTTGTCGCTGGCACTTCTGTGAAAATGTCACAATTGACGTTAAGACCAAACTCTGAACATCAAACACCCCTGATCACCACAATGTCTTCTTACCTTGCTACAATACCGTACTTGCTGGCAGCCGGAGCACTTCTTGACACTTACGCCTTCTGCAGCATAGGTACCGGTAACAATCGAGGGTCTTGCAGTCCATGTGAAGCAATTCGCACACGTATCTGTCAGGCGGGCGACGTCTAGGGCTCCGATCAAGGGTCGTGAGATAGATAGAATCAGCTCTCCAGCTAGAATTTCTTTTTCAGCAAAAAGGCCATTGCCAGCAACTCGAGATTTCCCAATATATGCATGTTTTTGGTCAGTCATGCTTAGAGTGACTTTGTTTCGGGTTGGAAAAAGGTCATGACGTGTTCAAGAAGAGCCTTCGAGACTTCAAACGCCAAGAGATTCTCTAACGCGAAGTCTCCTGACTGACCGCTCTTCTCATGAATGGTCCTAGTTCTCGGATCTTGCATATTGATTGGACCTTCCGGTCAAAGCTCTATCTACCGCGGTAAAGCGTGCATATATCTAACAGAGCTAAAGATGCAGCCTAACGGAACTCCCCTAGTCCCGTAACACCCCTACGCTAAAAAGCCGTTCCTACCCAGATATTTGATCGCTTGGAATGCAAGTATATCTGCTTCTCTCTGGTCCTGCTCGACTAACTAAAAGCCATGAATTAGTTTTCAGAAACTGGATTAGCGAGGAGGTAGACTCACCCGGTCGTATAGACGCTTACGGGTCTTTCGCTCTTGCCCGGCCTCTCCGGGAAGGTGCGAAAACTTGCAATGCCTTCCATAACCGCATTTTCCAGTTTTCTTATATGCCGAGCAGATGGATACTTCTGTCTTTTGATGCTGTGTCTTTGCCTTTGGTGGCGGTACGCGGATAGGATTGTTCAATTTTGAAGACTCTGCTTCCGGTGCAAAATCGCTGTCACTTACATCAGATGATGAGATGTCTGATTCGGATTCGGATTTTGAGTCTGAAGTTGATATGGAAGATAAATCGTCGCTCTCCACGCCCATTTCGGAGCCGCTTGTATTGCTATCATAATCTAGGCCTAAATTGACATTTTGGTGAAGAATATTCTCCGACACTGTTGGTAATTTTCTAGACTCGCCTTCTAAATGTTGTCTCGCTTCATTCAAATCGACAACCTTTGTGGTCATTGAATGGTCCTGTTCGTCGCTGCAAATGACGGGTTGCACATCAGCGGGGTCATCATCTCCTCTTTGAACTTTGCTTGTTGATGTAGATGTTGAATTACGGGAAGAGTTTGCCCGAGCGAGCGCATCAGCCGCCCTAGCTGCTTTCTCCTCACTTCTCTGCAACTTTTTGCGTAGCTTCTCAGCTCTTTTAAGTTGCTTCTCTAAAACCATCTTCCGATGTTCGTTTCCATTATCTGAAGACAAGTTTTTGCTCATCGGGCTGTGATTAGCTCCAAAGTCATCACGTACCCTTTTATTAGCTTCATTCTGCTCCTTCACGCGCCGATGCATCTCCTGTTTGTGAGCCTTCTCAATTTCCTCTTCTTTTATTTTCTCCTCGATGCGCGCTTTGGTTGGAAAGCGTTTCTTCCGCTCCTTAATCCATGCCGCGATATCCGCAGGAGACTTAAGGGTTGAAGTTTGACCTTTGTAATCGAATACCAACCTAAGGTATTACCTAGTTAATAAAATAAAGCAAAACAGGGCGACTTATACTGACCCTTCACTGGCTTTCTGAAAAGCGGCTTCCTCATCAACATCCCCATCTTCACTATCCTCATGTTCTTCACTTTTGGGAGTAAGGCCAAGCTGGTTGAACTTCCTTTTTTTTTTCTTGCTTGAATTGTCAACTGCATCCACTGATGAAGGTGGCTGTTGTGACACTGTAGGCAGCGCAAATCCAAAGCTTGGGACAGCAGGTGCTACATCGACTTTTGCTTTTGGAGGCCGCTGTTGCTGCGAAGTACGAGCACTATTTAGAGAAGCATGACTACCTTGATATGGATTACTTGGCCGTCTTTTTCTTTTGGCGCTGGGGGGGGATTTTGAGGATACATATGTGCTTGAAGTTTGATTGTCTGGTGAGGGATTATTGTATAGAATGTTTGTCGTTGGTATGTTCGTGGACTGCACTCCAGCATGTGATGCCATTAAAAAGGAGAGTGTTTGAGCGTAAGTTGCCGGGCTGACTGATGTTTGGGCGGGCAGATTCCATTGTGATGGAGAAGTTGTGTTCAAAGGCAAGAAGTTTGGGTTCGGATACGAGGCTAGGGTTACAGTTGGTTGGTTGCACTGAGTCGAGGACGGTGGATAGGAGTTTGGTGCAGAATATCCTTGCGAGTATTGCTGAAACCGAGATTGCCCTCTCATCTGCGCTTGCACATTGATGTTTCCACCTCCATTAGAGCGGAAATTCTCCGCATTTGAAATATGGGGTTGCTCCGATCTATAACCACCTCGCTGTGACCCTCTATGATTATTGCCACGGCCTCTCCCTCTACTTCCTCGGTCTCCTCTTCCTCCTCTACCTCCATAAGAGCTGTCGTATCCGCCTCTCTGGTATGACACATTTTCTGGTGTACGGTCGGGAGCTGATGCTTTCGGAGGAGGTGGAGGAGGCGGAGGAAATGAGAATGACGAGCTCATTTTTCATTTGCGTGAGGATTGTTTCGTAAATATGTGTTAGGTAGGTTGCGGAGACATAACTTATGGAGCCTCTTTAGGTTAGATAAATCCAAGGTCTTTGATCTCGAGAGGCTTATTTCAGTGTCTTATGACAGTTTTGAAGGAAAGCTAAGCTTCGTAGCTGGGGAAGTTGAGCGTAAATTTGGGGCGGTGTGAAGCCTTCTGCCGGCAGAATATTTTGAATTTCTTAACAGCCAATCCAATAGTCATGTCAGTTCTTTACCCTCAGCTGGGCATCCACAACCTTCTTATGTTTGTTTGCTCTCCTAACGAAGGCTTAAAAGACCGGGCTTAAAAGTATTCTATACATCTATTCTGAAGCCGTTGCTTTTCCCTTTTCCTTTTATCCTTAGAGCATGAGTCAGCTCTCACCGCAGCCATGTTCATTCTCGTAAGCTTCCTTTTGCTCCAATCCGTCAAAGTATTTTCTAATTTCCCCCTTGACTACGATATCCGATTTGATACAGATCTCACCTCAAGATTTCGAAAAGCCGAGTGTCCAAGCCCTAAAGGACAATATCAATAAGAAATATTCAAACAAGGTCTGAGCTTTTCCGGTTTCAGAGCCCGATATTAGTGTAGACTCACGGTATGCCCGTCTAGGTTATTCAAAAAATCGGGTTATGCATTTGTTTCTTCGATCTTTTAAAATCTTCCGAAGGCCTCATCGGTCACGGTACAGGAATCGTTAATGTTAATGGTATGAGTTTACAATCTGACATGCTTACCACGATACTTTGTCTCGCTCTATAGTGACTAGTCTTAGCTAATACCTTTATCTCTCAGTGGAATTTCGCATGGTGGTTTTCAGGCCTTTCAAAGGTGAAATAATCCAAGGCAAAATCAAACACTGTAATATCACGGGAATTACAAGTATGTACTTCCTCAAGCACCGTGTTTGATCAAAGATATTGAACTTTATTTCGTTTAGTTCATCTGGATTTTTTCAGTGATATATTTATACCCGCACCAGTCAATTTATTCGAGGGCGTAAGATTGTACGCCTCTGCCTTTAATTACCCAGGCGAATATATGCGCGAACTAATATTATTTCTAGTAACAATGCCGAGAATGTTTGGGTCTGGGATACAGATTCTGCAGAGCTATTCTTTGACGTTGAAGAAGTGGTACGCTTCCGGGTAGAGTCAGAGCAATGGGAGGACCAATCTCCCCAGCATCCTCTGCGCAGGGACGAGAACGAGGAGCGCAATTCACCATATAGGATTGTGGTATGTTTCTAGCACATTCTGATGCAGTTTTTGGCTGATGAATCTAGGGCTCAATGTCGCAAGCTGGACTTGGACCACTGCTGTGGTGGGATGACTCTGCGGTAGAGGAGTAGTACTTTGAAAAAAGGCCTACTGAGTGCTAGACAGTAGGGCCCCCAGATATAGAGGCTTGAACATAAAGTAGTCGGCCTAGACTTGCGAAAGCAAATACAACACCCCAAATTCAACTGTGCATTTTTGTGCCTCCAAATACGTGCCTGGGGTAGAGCTAGCGAGAAGGCTCTTAGATGAGATTTCTCTTTCCTAGAATAAAGAGTGGTGATAATCCGAAAGCAATATTCGTGTGATCACTCTCCAATGACATATGTACATCCTTCATCCCCCATCCAGACCTCATGAACTCGCTGCGCATCTACGTCAAGCCGAGAACCAGGGCCGAATGTCTCTTTCTTGGGTTTTGGATCATTAGAATATGTTATGGTGAGGTCGCCACGTAGAATCAGGTGGGTCGTGATACCACTGTGTGAGTGCGGAGGATAATATGCATTCCTTTACACCCCACCGTTAGCTGTCAGTTTGAAGCGGTTGCAGAAAGGCAAACTTACGGCCCATCCGTCCAGGTAAAGACGTGACCGAACCCCCAGGACTTTACTTCGCCCTCCGCATCCTTTAGTGGCTTGGAAGCCATTAGTGATGGTCGCTGAACATTGCATGAAAGAGCGGACGGACCCAGCAAAGGACCCCCGAGGACCCTTGATTATGACGTTGACGCTTGGCAACAGGAACTCGAGACCGAGCGTGGAATTCTAGGTTTACCTCAAGTCTCTCGGTTGCTCACCTTCATTGTTCCTTGCGCCCGCCCCCTTGCTCGAAGCTTAAAGAGTTCTTTGTCTACCTACCATGGATGAGGGATGGTCAAGCCAACCACAGCAACCTGTGCTTGGGTTCCGCCAAGATTTCGTCAGGTCCAACTCAGCTGGCTGATGGATGATGAACCACCAGGCTGCGGCTTCCTCCTCTCTCTCAACCTCGCTGCTTGGCGAATATCATAGATGAATCTGATTGTAAGCCTATTGTCTAAAGAAAATAACTTTCAGACCAGAGCTGATAGACACCGGTGTAGATGCAGCTAAAGAAGAAAAGCAAATTCGTCCTCAACACCTAACCCACCGCCTACTACCCAAGCCAGCCTTCACGATGGCAGGCAATCACCCTTCCACTGAACAGGCTCTTAAAGCTACCAAATTTACAATTCCTGCTATATCTGCGCCTAAATCTGCCAATGCAGAGCTCCAAGCGGGAGGAGGCACCCCAAGCAACATTAGCAACGATGCGACATCTGTGGAATATCTTAGTCTGGTCGTAGCACAGTACATGAAGGCAGTCTATGACGAGTTGGATAAGCAGTATAACTTAGGAACAAAAGATGGGCTTATCAAGTGGCTTGCCGATGAACAGGATGTGCACTCAAAAGATGTGGAGATCTTGAAAACGGATAGCTCCCTCGCCCATCTGGTGAAATACCTCTCGTCGGACCAGTCAAATGCTATGGGTCATATCACCAAATTGGACTGTACCTATCCAATATCCAATTATTTCATATCGTCAAGCCACAACACTTACTTGACTGGCAATCAGTTGTCAAGTGTTGCCAGTGTAGATGCGTATAAAAATGTCAGTATATTCAGTTATCTTGCTACCACCTATAGTGCCATTCACAAATATAAGCCTATTAAATGAGGTTTCATTATATACTTATTGCTAATGTTTTTCAGGTGCTCCTACGAGGCTGTCGTTGCGTAGAAATTGACGTTTGGGACGGCGAATTACCCTCTAGCTCAGAAGACGAATCTATAGAATGGGCCTCCGGCCGCAAGAGAGATAATCTGGAAAAGAGCATTAGAAAAAAACTTGAATCACGTTTTGGAAAGAGGTTGTCTCGACATTCTAAAAGCAACAGTGTAGATGTAGAGCCAGTTTCCACATCTCAGCCTGATGCTCCTTCGGATATTGTTACGCCATGGAGATCACGTTCAATAAGAGCTGAGCCGAGGGTCCTGCATGGTACTTATCTAACCTCCCTCTTTTTGATGGCTTGGCTAAGTGTATTGGACTTAATTAGGATACACTCTTACGAAAGAAACTCCTTTCCGATCGGTTTGCGAGACAATTCGTGATTATGCCTTTGTGACCTCGTCAGTATACAATGAACGTGATTTCCTCCAAATTATTGACGCTTACAGTCCGTAGGGAACTACCAGTGATTATTAGTCTCGAAGTACACACCTGCATAGACCAGCAAGAAATCATGGTAGAAATCATGGAGGAATGTTGGAAGGGAATGCTTGTTGATATCCCACTCAGTTCATCTGGGTCTACGGACGATCTTACCCTCCCGCGTCTGGACGAACTCAGGAGAAAAATTCTTATCAAAGTCAAATATACGCCTCCCAGCCCACCAGAAGAACCTAAGTCAACTTCCCTTGAATTATCAAATGAGGTAACGAAATCTTCCAGCACTACATCACTATCCTCATCCTCTCCTTCTGAGGTACCCGAGTCAGAAGCGAAGCCAGCGGAGAAGAAGGGCAAGATTTGCGAAGCGTTAGGTCGACTTGGGATTTATACCAGAAGCTATCACTTCAAGAGTTTTGATCAGCCCGGTGAGTCCAGCTTACATCTAGTCTTTGTATCATTGACCTGGGCTAACAGCATCGTCTGTTAGAGGCAAAGATTCCCACACATGTCTTTTCCTTGTCCGAGAAATCATTGATGGAAATACATCAACAGTCGCCATCAGCGCTATTTCAACACAACAAGGTCCGTTGATATTTTTACTAGCGGTCTATTGAGCTCTAGTTAACGTTAAGTTTACCACAGAAATACTTTATGCGCGCGTATCCCAAGGGAATTCGTGTCACTTCATCAAACCTGGACCCATCCATATTCTGGCGTACTGGTGTTCAAATCGTTGCTCTTAATTGGCAAAAATGGGATTCTGGAATGATGCTGAACGAAGCCATGTTTGCTGGGCACAATGGATGGGTCTTGAAACCCGAAGGCTATCGCAGTGCAAGCGAAGCTGTGCAACAAAGGTCTGCCAGCACGCACCACAATCTCGACCTCACAATCGAGATTTTCGCCGGTCAAAACATTCCGCTACCTAACAGAGAGCACAAAGAGAAAAGCTTTAAGCCGTATATCAAATGCGAGTTGCATGTCGAAAAGCACCAAGAGAGAAGTGACGAGCCAATCCCCGGCGGGGGGAAGAGCAAAGGCGGTGATTACAAACGACGAACGAAAACTGCGAAGACTTCGAACCCGGACTTTCAACGGGAAGTCGTCCAGTTCTCAAACATCAAGGGCGTAACTGCAGAACTGAGCTTTGTGAGGTAAGTAGCCGCAGCCAGCATTTTTCTCTCCTTTGAAAAATAATACCACAAGTTCAGCACCTGCTTAATCCAACGTGTGCTGTATCCAAACATTATGGTGACGCACATTCCGACCATGTTCCTTGTCGTTTCATTAAACTACACACTTGTGCCGTGCCGCAGCCACATCGGAAGGGCCCGCCGCCCAGAGACTTAAATCTCCGCTAACAAGCTTTCCGTGAGCGATCCTCCCGGGGAACTTATGCTGTGCATTCCCGCCTTTCCTTCTAGTCTCCTAGTGTTTCCAGTATTCCCTAGCTACTTTGCAACGTGTTTCCATTACCTCGCGAACCATACTAACGGACCATTTCTCTCACCGCAGGTTCAAAATAATGGACGATGACCGCTTGCATGACGACCTGGCCGCATGGGCTTGCTTCCGTCTCGACCGTCTGCAGCCCGGCTACCGCATGATCCACCTTTTCGACGCTAATGGCGTGCTCAGCAAGGGCGTATTGTTTGTGAAGATACAAAAGACCTTCGGTGGCTGACGGGTAGCCGAATGCGATAACCCAGATGCATGTTGAGGCTCGCTCTTCATAGTTCTTGCCAAGAGTGGGGTTGTGATCGGTTTTACAAAGGAGCAACATGCACTTCTGAAATTTGGGATGGGCATAACGAGCGTGCTGCAATCGAGAAGAAAGGAACAATTTTTTTCGGAACAGGTCTATCACGTAACACAGCGCACGCATTATTATCTCCGGAATGCAGAATGACGTGATCATAGGGCTGGCGCTCGGAGGCAACGATTGATCCATGATTACTTTTTATTTTCCTCTTTTGACACATGGCTGCTCGGGATGCGTAACCTATCTGCGCAGAATCACTATTACGAATACCAATGAAATACAGCTTTTCCCTAGATACCCTTAAGCAGATATACTAATGAAAACTAAAGTTCTCCATAACTATAGCCCTACCGTCCCAACAAAACGGGTCTAGGGAACGATAAATCTCCGAGTGGGGCGGCTGCTTGCCGCGAGCCTTGTGTAGCGCGTGGGAGAGACGCAGCTACGCGCGCGGCCGCGCATCGAGGCCCCCCAGCAAAGATTAACATGCAGCAGTCATCCTGTCGGGACCTGCAGTGCAACACGCGGTTGGATTCTCGGCTTTTCGCCCCCTTTTTCACGTTTTAAGCGGGTGGCGACATACGGCAGTACACGAGGTTGGAACCCGCGGACATGCAGCCACTCTTGTAGCCATTACCGCGGCGGTAATAAAATGAGTAGGTTGTCGCGTGACTCTTCGGCCTTTGCGGTCCTGGGACTGTCAGGCCAAAATAGTTTCCTCGTTATGATTCCTCATTGCTAGAAGGAGGCGGGTGTGAATTCCAAGGAGGGGCGAGAGCAGCCATGATCGGCTGTTATAACGGACCTATTCTCATTTCAAGCGGTTGGGGATAATCTTAGAAATTGGGGGACCGGGAGTCTGGTTACTGTGGAATTATCGTGATGTAGGTATTCATAAGGGGGTTTGGCTGATTCTCTGATAATTGACGGTTCAGTCTCTAGAATATGCGGTGAACCGATGGGATCCCGATGTGTTAGTGTTTCGAGTAGCGCGCGCGAAATTTGCTAGCTCCTTTCACTGTCGTACACAGAGAAGGACGCTTATTTAGATAGCAGTGTTGCTATTAGAATCGGAACGAACGCCGAGGGAGCAGAAGCTGCAGAGGGGGAGCCTAAAGAGCTAGACCAGCCCTCAGTGAAGCATCGTGCGGTAGATAGTCCGGCCGTCCTGTTGTTGTGTAAAAGATATGTGCGATTAGTTACTAGCCATCCGAGAAACGAAGTGGCTCAAGTTAAGCGTGATTAGTCTAGGCCTTCTCTTAAAATATTCGGCCTTCATTTGATCCTGTAAATGTCGTAGGAGGTTTCTCCGAAACTTCGTGTATTTTCCCGCCACCGAATGCCTTAGCCTCTGCACCTGCATTATTATCTTGTACACAGCCTTAGCTGCTATGCGCATTCCACAGACATCCCATTATCTAGCCGTAAGCGGATAACATACACCGGCTGTCCAATTGGCCGAAGCCGAAGGCGTAGGGTATCATCAATGTGGCTCACTGGCTTGGAAGGGATGTTGTAATACAAGAACTTAGACCTACATAGAAGAGAAGGAACGAACCGTGAAATACCAATTAAACAGACGTCAACAAAAGAAATTGAACTGCCCATACATAGCAGAGGGGGATGGCGTGATCCCTTGGCAATAATCTACCCCATATCTTCTCAGCCTCTAATGCCTCCAATTTTGGCTTTCGGACCACATAACTCATAGATCAGCTGAGTAGTATGTCTTGCTTCTGCAGGGAGAAAAACAGGTATTTGTTGGGGTTGGTGCTAAAGTCCGAGGGGCTCCGAAAGCCCGCTACAATTTTTGCTGCATGTCCCGCACCTGGAATTAAAAGTCGTACGTCCAAACAACGACCGCCTAGCCTCAATACGCTTGAGATATACTATATCTCTAGTGGTGAAATCATCCTGCTAGAAAAGCAGTGCCATAGAACCCTAATGAGCTGGCCTTGTAGTTTTGCGTGCGTTCAACAAGTATTCTATTGGGCCAAATCTGTGTGAAATACTATAGCGAATCCGCAGATAATTTTATAACCGAGACTGAAGCTGCGTAAGTCAGGAGGCGCGAGTCATCCGACACACTTTTTAGTGTGATAATGCCAGCACCTCTCATGGACCGCGCGTTTGCCGTCAGAAATCGTCAACATAAGACGTAAACAGTATATTCGAAGCGGCTGTCTTCGAGATAAGGTTTCACTACCGATCGCCAATCGAGATGGATGCGAGCCGTGAATTGGTAGATCGATTGGCCGCGTGCCGGGTTGACGATCAGTTCAGGGCTAGGCCGACTATCAAAGCCTTCGATGTCAGGTGCAATGCTTGGGAAAAGCGGTGAGGTTAGTTGCGTCAATCACCGAAGACAAGGGAGAGGGCTCATAGGTGATGAAAGCTGACTACAATTAGCTTTCATCCAATCTGATGATAAGTGCTTAGGAGGACGGCAGCGGGCCTAATGGTAATACGAAATGGCAAACACCGGAACTCATGAGTATCACTCTCCGTACATATCGTACAACCCGTTACTCACGGATCTTCTGCCTCCTCTTCTGACGAGAACAAGGAGTGGAGAAAGCGGAATTTACCTGGCTCTAAGGGACGAAAATACTACAAGGTACACCTCAAGACGGCCGGGACGCGGATGGAGCGGGAAGAAGCAGCGCCTATGACATGGAATTGAAATTTTTCTTCTGCCCGTTGCACATACATTCAAACGTGCACGATTAGTTGCAGCGTCCGAAAGCCCGTGGCTTGTTGAAGCACAGGGTTCCCCGGAAGAGTTAGCGTTGAGAGCTGCATTGCGGTTTTTCGTTTGTGCGCCGTCGTCTTGCCCAGAGTCGGACGACTCTCCGTGAGAATGACCAAATTTTATATAGAACCGGGGAGACTTCGATCATAACCTTTATATGCTCCAACTCGTCTTTAAATACCTCGAACTCGGTTTCAGTCACTGCGCAGGGAGCAGAAAGAACAAGGGTCAAATATGCAAAATTGCGGCACAGCACACGCTTTTAGTTAGCCAAACGGCAAGTGACAGATCACATTCAACTCCCTAGGCCGGTGGCTTTAGCAAAACGCCAATTAGAATCTCTTCGGAGGGTAGCTGCTTTCACACCAATACTGATTTTTCAAACTGTTCGTTAAGTTCCCAGCGTCTTCAGGCCTCCCACGTTGCCAGTGCAATGTGACAGGTACTCTTCATCGAAAGAAACCACTAACCAGAAAGGGCCGAACGCTACAACCGCCCGATCGACACGATAATTTTCTTGTGCTTGTACCATATTAGAGTCCCAAACTTAAAACGCCACCAAGATTGGCCAAGACTTTTCGCTCCAGGTCCCGATGCCGCGACCATCTAGCTTGAGCTTTCCGAATACTAGTTATAGATCTTTCCTATCCGAAACAGAGAGCCTCGAGCGATAGGATGCGATTGGATAGCCTGAACTGCATGAACTACAGCCGGTACCCTGAAGCTATTCGAGGCTCTCTCTGGATCTACCGAGTTTGTTTTTTCAAATATGCTTTCACTCTCTCAGCCAGCAATCCTATAGGCATACCTCAGCCGTAAGTCGAAAAGGTAATGGGGTCATTGGATGTACGCGTGTCATCACAAGGATAAGTGGTCAAGATGATGTGCAAAGGACTGAACTTGGAGCAAATCCTGAAAAGACCTCGAACCATGGCGTAATGTGTTACAGTATTCACCACGGCGCGCATCCTCAAAGCTGCAACTGTAACCTTGGATCGATGGGCTATCCTCGTCCAGACTCGAGCCGGACTTGGTAACCGGAGACGACATACGAAGTTCAGCATATTGGTTACAACCAAGCAGAGCCCAAGCGAAGAGACAGTCAAGTATAAATTCCCACTGAATCCTCTATCCCATTCCCAAATTTCCAAATTCCCAAACTTGATCACTTTGAATCTTTCAAATCTTCACCTCTAGCCCAGCACAAGCCACTTCTTCATTTGCCATTACTCCTCAATATGCCGTACAGCATCTGCCGTCAAATTTCTCTGGAGAGCCTCAGTGCCGAACATCTTTTGGTAGAAGTCGTTCAGGACTTCTCCAGTGGGATCCCCATTGCGACCATGACAGTAAGTAGATGGTGGTCAAGTAGATTTAGGACTCGCGTTTCACGCAGACAATGAAATTGACTAAAGCTGTCTTAGGTCCCTGGAAGGCGCTGCCCGGCTTGTCTTGTTGAGAGGAATGAAGAAGTCTGGGTGATCCCCGGGAAAAACTGCCCACAGTGTGGTGCGCCAGTTAACTAGCCCAGTATTTTCAAGTAAGATTTCAACCTTTATTCCAATCTCCCAGACTCAGACGACTGAGGGCTGTAGATTCTTGATGTCCATCAGGTCATTCTCAGCTTCAAGCTCTTTTAAGTTCCTCCAGAGAACGGAGTGGATCATCGGTTCTTCATGAAATGGTCAGTTAGTTGGATACTCGGGCTACCATGATGTTGGCGGAATTTGAAGGATGTTGCGCCCCTAATTCTAGGTGCAAAGAGCACTGGAACTAAAAGTTTTCATTCTATTTCTTTATTTTTTGCTCTTCCCTGCTGCAGATGTCATTCTCTGGATGGTACCCAAGTATAGGAAGATCAAGTGACCCTAATGAAGAGGCCAGTTCCGACGACAAATATAATGCTGTGTCCAGTGACTATGTTGTGATCGAGATGAATGCAAGCCACTAGTCATGCCTGCATCGTTCCAGTGAGGTGGTGGTGGGACGTACGCGAACGGCAAGCACGGCTATAAGGTGGGTACATGTGCGGGTTGCTAGCGTCTAGGCAGATTTGTATGGACAAAGTGAAGCATCTCATACGTTCTATGCCAAGAGGCTAGTTATCTGCACATGTACCCCCCTTGTAGGTGCGGCTCCTAAGCGAGATGTGTGAAACCGGGGACATGATTGGTAGGAGTTAAGAAAAAGGAACGGTGAAAACGGTGAAAAGGCGGGGGATCATGCAATCAATCCAGACTATTGTATTGAGTAGCGAAAATAACAACCCATGGCCTTTAGGCTTTTCGAGGTGAACCATGGTTGGTGAGTTATGTGTTTTACTTGGGATAATTACAAGAATCTTGCAGACGTTCGAAAGTCGAATATGATCCCCGAAGAAAACGGTCGAGTGGATCCTGGCCGACGGTTGAGTGTTGACGAAGCACAAGGTCAGCCACCTCGTGATTAGCCCCGAGCATCTGCAGGCTATACTGAATGGGTTCTAGGAACTGCAATACGTAAGCTCACTAAAAGCAGAGTGTTGGCAAGATTCATTACAGACCCTGGCAGGTTTGGGGGATGGGAAACGTCTTGGGACACCAGTGTTAGAATATTCTAAGGACATCTGAGGGCCTTGCGGAGAGAAAAGGGGCTGAGAAACACTATCACTACGTCCACGGGTAATACCTCGGCCGATCTCCGGCAGAAAACAATCCTCATCAGATATCGTTGGAGGGTAAGGGTCACGTGGCGAAGACGTAAGGCGAGACTCATCTTCCTGGGGGGCACTACCATCCATGGCGATTCTTCCATCTAAGGGGGACATTACGGTAATAAATTCTAGTTCGTGTTGTGAGAACTGATTGAATTCTTGAAGATTGTCAGCACGTATGTATTTAGAGCCTAGGAAAAGGGAGAGAAAGCTTCCACATCCCAGAGCCGGCCTTCGTCAAGAACACAGGGAAAAGATGACCGGAGACTTACTAAGGCCGTAGTCTAATACATCATAACTGAATGTGCCGCCATTTGTGTTTCCGAAAGGCTGTGTAAGGGAATGAAGTACCACAGGTGAGCTACCCGCTTTTTGAGCGGTCCGCAACGCACACTGACAAGTACAAGAACATCCCATTGTAGAATCGAAGGCGCAAAAATAGCTCGGGAAAGTATAGAATGTTACAGGGTGAACGCTGTTGAAGAAAGAATGGATCAGGCCGAGTATCAAAGCAAGGGCATTGACGATCGGTACAAATAGTTGGTAAGGGTGGCTTCTAAAGTCATGGATTCCTCAGAAACATTAAACGAAAGCCAATGACTTGACGTGAGGCGGAGAAACGAAGGATTCAAAGCCACTGTGCATGCCCGTTAGACAAAAATGGCATGGTAAAAACCTTTCCTAAACACCATATGTGGTCTTCGAGAATCCTGACAACGCACAGAACCCAATCATTCACAATACGAAGATGCCGACAGCCCCCATTTGCAGCTTCACTTCTGCAGGGCAGACTGCTATTTCCAAGGCCGAGGTTACTGCCATATTCGCAAGCACATGAAAGTCTGGGCTTGGCCGATTGAGCTCCGAATCGCAAGTAAACAAGACGCCAAGAAGACAACATAAAAGGCGGAGCAAGTAGGCGGACCGATCTGCCGGGATGCGTGGGGAACAAATCGCGCAAAACTATAACAGCTCGTCCGATAGGGAAATGACAGCAGAAACGAAACCGAAGGAAGTCGGCTACAAGGATCTGTGTCATCGGTCTGTCATCGCGCATAATGGGAATCATTTCTAGATGTCATAGTAGAATGCCATCTGCTATCCTGATACAGGAAGATAAAAGGCCTAGCCCCGGTGGTCGAGACCTCTCACTCTACTCCGTGGGGTAGGATATGTCACACAACTGTCATTGTTTTCCCAGCCATATGCTCATTGCACGGACGTGATCTTCGCTGCGCCTTCCGAATACAGAACCATGGAAAACGAGACTGATGCCTCAGGATCGGGGAGGTCCGAACCCGTTGTGCCACAAGGAAGGTACATAAAGCTGTTTATGAGCATAAAAGCTTGGCGAACGGGTGTTCGCGAGAGGCCCACACCATTCCGTTGTGACAAACTCCTAACAGGAGGAATAGAGTCCGAAAACATCTTGACTGACCCAACTGTTTGTCAATCTTTTGCCAAAGATGACAGACTTCATGTCGGAAGGGTTCCATAGGGGTATGGATCAGAGAAGGACTGGCTGGTAGGTCGTCAAATGCAGGGCGAGAAGTGAGGCGATCAGAACAGCCAAAGCGGCCAAAGGGCTACAATTGGACGCAACAGCGAGCTAATTACAATTAACGCTAAATTCGTCAGCTGGAGGTCTCGCGCAGGAGATATATGAGCGAGATGAGACAAGAGCGCGGCCAAATGGGAAAGGCTAATGGAATACTATCGAAATCAGGATCGCATCAAGCAATTCACCCACGCCTGGGCAGATCAAGGAAAATCGCCGAGTCAGCCTTACCACTGTTTAAGTCGCTCATCTGATAACTCTGTCTCAGACGCTCAAAAGAGTCGTTTGATGTATGGATGTGCCGGGACTTTGGCTGAGGACTGGCTTGAAGTTGAGAATCAGGTCCAGGAGAGGTTGACGTTGAAGTCTTGGCAATCAGGATTGACCATCTGATAGTCAGGTCGCACAAACCCCCTCTCCCACACACCGGGCGCCAGGGACACCCGGCAAGAGAAGTAATCTAACTTTATCTTCTCCCACTGTTAGTACTATGGTGTGCCATCATCTGAGCACCTTCGAATACCTTCTAAATCTCGCGAATCTTGTTGCACGAGTTAACAATTGACTTCGCAGGAGCACTACATATTTGCTTTTTGCACACACGAAGGATCGGAAACAGATAAATCTTACCACCTGGGCATTCAATGGTCAGAGATTGGATGTACCGTGGGGTTACCAGTGTCAAATAGAATACCATCTAGCTAAATTACTAGCCTATAATCAAGACCTCAAGGTGCAAGGTCTCAAGGATATTTTGCGGGAATTGAACTGTCGCATTACGGTCTGCAGATTACTTCTGACAAAGGGGACCTAAACAGATAAGATAGCTAGCTCCATTTAGGCACAAGTCATAATGGTACTACTAAACGGAACTATATCAACTCCAGTCAATATTCACCTCTTTCTTCTACTGAAGAATTATGCCTTGGATGGCGACGATGCTTGTTGGAGCAGACTCCCATCAACTGCAATACCGCTGCATATCAGTACCTCTTTCCCTGCCTTTTTAAGAGCTCCCTTTTATTGACTCAAACTCTAACACAAGAAGATGCAGTTGATGATCCAGAAAACCGATAAGATAGAGATGTCTAGCCGCCAAAAATATAGCGGTTTAAAAATACAGCCACCAAAGTAGGCATGACTCCATATGGTTTAAGCGCATTTAAATGGGCCTGATGAATGGCACTATTGTCTACTTCAGCTACTCACCATTGCCAAATGATGAATCTGCAGATCACCGAGTGAGGTCTCGAATGAGCTCAGCACTTTCTTGCATATGATCTACCGGGCGGCGGTCGGTAGGTCGAGTTGAAGAGTCACGCCGCAGCCACCTTCCATCTATTCAGCTTGATCACCGGTCATTACTCATCCTAGGGTCCTGCCTTTCGCGCAATTACTAGGTAACAAATTGTCGTCATGTGATTGATTTTTGGTGTAAGGATTTCCAGCACATAGGTTATGACTAAGGTAATTACTCCTTTATCTCCTTCCCCTTCTCCTCCTTCTCCTCCTTCTCCTCCAAGAGTGAAAAGTCATGTAAGCCATATCTCGGCATGTTCATGGTAAAGTACGGTATTATCATGGTATAATCGGTCAAATTGGTCATTTTCGAAGAATCTGGTGACCTGGCATCTCTACGAGCGTACTCGAGATACAAAATATCCTAGAGGCCGTAGCTCTGGAAAGCATTCTACATTCCTAGTATTTTATGGTCAGCGAAATCGACCTTTTGCTACATTGGACGATGCTAAATCTCCGCCACCGCTCCTAGTATATTATTGGTATCCTCAGCAATGAGCTCTTCAGTATCATTGCAATGCCAAGTAACCACATCTCTCTTGACATTGTTCACTGCATGGTATAGGGAGTGCTCACCCAATTCTTTGTCATATCCTGTTCTTGCAATATGGGAACGAACCTTGCTATCGTCAACTATGTCCAGATAGCAGTGTGCAATGTACCGTTTGGTTTCTGGACGAAGATCAAGCGGCTTCCTGATTTGGCCAGCCAAGTTCAAAACGAACTTATGCGCGACAATTGCTTGTTCGCTGGGGCCGAATGGCAAGAAAGGGACTATAAGGTTAACGCGGCCTGTGAAAGGAGCCTGGAACGAGTCAGCTTTCTGGTGTTGTGAAATCGGGAACGACGGCTAGGATGAGCACTCATGCCAAACTTTCTCCAAATGCGACTCTGAGACTAGCTTGCAATGGTACTAAGGAAACACGGTCCCGTTCTTCGTCTTGCTTCGTTGCCATCTCCTCATGGAATTCCATTATCTTCATATCACCAAAGTTTGTCGCTAGAATCCAGATCATTCTAGAACAATCAACTAATGTGTTATTTCATCTATCATGGTATGCACCTAGATATATTAGTGGCTATTTTGAATTACTGTTTTCAGGGATCGGAGCGTGATACGAGATACATCACGAGAAATATCGAATCAAGAAGCCAAAATATAATGCTTACCAGAATTGTAAAGTGTAAATACAAAACCCACCCCCAAAGTTACGTTTATTTCGACCTCTACCTACTAACATGCGGATCGTTAGCCCCCTAACGAAAATTTTGACCCGAGGTTATAAGCCAATCAATTAACCCAAAGCTTTAATTTAGAGCTTTATTATATAGACTTTAATTAATATATATAGAGATAAGGTTTTCCAGGGGGAGACCCCCTGGGACCCCCCTATATAGAGCTTTTACTT
>Ga0307515_10009719_pt1 | contig 18537 bp, 3 predicted proteins | sample 17_EM_MG_FD_194513 | JGI IMG/M metagenome (GOLD analysis project Ga0307515, IMG submission 194513) | Populus trichocarpa ectomycorrhiza microbial communities from riparian zone in the Pacific Northwest, United States - 17_EM | ecosystem: Host-associated > Plants > Roots > Unclassified | place...
TTTTACTACTACTTCTAAGCTTATACTTAACCCTAAGTTTCCGTATAACAGTCTTTACACTTCTATACTTAAACCTACAGAACAGCTTACTCGTAGCGTGATCTTTAATTATCTTAGTAACTAGGCAGACAGCTATATAGAACAATACCAGTTATATTAGATTGCTGAGGCCATTGCGTATATAATACCAAAAGTTAAAGAGCTTAATATTGCCGCAGACTTCTGGCCCAGTATACCTATTATAGATCGTCTCCTTCTACGGAAGCTACGCTACTTTATATTAGGTCCAATTCTAGAGAATAAGGGTACTCTAGAGGGTATGTATAGTGTTCTTAGGAATATATTTGGTGGCGATAACAGCGAATACGGCTTTTAAGAGGGCCAGCTGGGGTATAAGGATGGATCCTTTGACAATAGTAAATTAGTCTTAATTAATGGCGATTAGAAGACTATAGGCCTCCTCTAATCTATATAGCAAGAGCGCTATTTTAAAGAGCGTCACTATAAATAGCTAAAATAGTTTCTTCCTGTGGCTAGATTGTTCTATTAGCGAACTAACTATATAGATATAATATACGATATTTACCGCGGACTATCTAACTGCTTTAAGTTGTTGGATTATAGTAAGGTCTACCTTGGCGCGTATTAGGGTTATAAGACGCCGTTCTATTATAAAGAGGAGGTCGTAATTAAGTCCTTTAACGCCCGAATTACTACCTACTTCCTTAGTCTTTTTCCTTAAAATATTAGGGATGAGGGTAATAAGGGGGTTAATAATTGGATTACCGGATAAGATATTAGAAGAGGTAATAAAACGGCAGCAGTAAGAGTAAGATTCCTTACTACCTTATAGCGCATTTAAGAGGAGTTCTTCTCGCCTAGTTAATGGTCCTGTGGTAATAAACTAGTTAATAAGGTGTTCTAAAACCATATTCGATTTATATAAGATATAGAGGTCTACCTTATATTAAAGTTTGCTATTAAGCACGCTAATATAGGGCTTATTAAACGGGTAATTGTTCACTACTATCTTCTCTTTACTAGTAGTGCAAAGAGTTAATATACACAGTTGGCTTTATACCTTACTAGATTACTTATAACTAAAGCCGCAGAACAAATCCTCTAAAGATTATTACTTACTAGCATATTGGTTAATTGTAGAGGCCAGTAAGATAGTTAGTTTAAGATAGATCGACTTAATAAACATCATAATCTTATTCTTAAGCTTCTTCTTTAAGGCTGACGGAGAACTAGCTTAGATGTAACTGAGTTATTTACTCAAGTATTACTTACCGCTAGTTACTACCTAGATCTGCGGTATGCTATAGAGGACGCATTTAGCCAGTTTAATAGCATATATTATACGCTAGCTAACGCAGCTACTAATGTATATTACCTTGCGCTTAAGCTGTTAACTACTATTATAAGGCGGCCTAGCGGACGAAAGAGTCACCTTAGCTGTAAGGATATTGTTAATATTGGAACTTAGAGGCTCTCTAGGGGTTTAAAGGAAGGACAGCCTACAAAGCTACCTTCTAAATCAACCTCGTCACAATTAGAACCTTCTAGAGCTAGAAAGCAAAGAATCCCAAAGCAACTAGCTTACTACGACTCGCTTATTAATAGCTTTAATGCAAAGCTATAAGGGCGTACTACTGTAGTAAAAGGCCTTGACAATATTAATACAGATAAGCCTAAGACAATACTAATTAATACCTTACTTAATAGAGCTGTACTTAATACCTAATTTCGTGGACTTCCTATCTAGTTCTAGTGTTTTATTTAATTAGTAAGTTAACTATCTACTTATAAGGTATAACACTAATTAATATATAACTATTTAGGTACTTATTTAGGTATTTATTATTTACCGCTACTAGCTCTCTATTATTTACTGCTATAATTAGATTAGTATCTATATATCGCCTTCCCTTTTAAAAAGCAGCTAGATCTAATTAACCTATAGCTTTACCTATAAGCTTATTAAAATATTAGATACTTAGTTTAGCTTTAATAATATTCTTAACGAGATTCTTAAATCTATTCCTCTTCCTTAGCTTCTACCACAGCTTCTACCACTTTCTCCACCACCTCTATAGTGGCCTCCGTAACAGCCTCCGCAACTACTATCCTCTACGCTAGCATTATCCGGCCGCTTATCTCGCCCCTTACGCTTTTACTAAGTAGCTAGCTCTAGAGACGTATAGGATTTTCCTTTTTAGATAAGGAGAATCTTAAACGCGGCGGGCCTGCTAGCGGGCTTAGGTATATTATATTATATTAATACTAGCGTTTTACTATTAATTATGCTTCTAAAGCCACTACTACTACTAAAGTAGTAGGGTCCTTCCGGATTAAAATAGCGTTAGAAAAAGGGTTCTATAAAATTAAGGATCTTAATAGTACTAAAATAAGAGGCATACGGCGTAGGAATAGGCTGAAACAATTCCGTATATAAGATCCCGAGGAAATTAGGCCAGAAGACCGCATAAATAAAAGCAACTATGGTATAGAAGAGGCCTTTATAGAAAAAGAGACACCTAAGGAGGCCATAGCTTAGGCGGAGAAATTAATAATAGAACTGCCGTTATAATAGACGAGGGCGTAGAAGCGAGTACAAGAACTAGAGGAAGCCCTATAAAGGAAGAGGTTAATATAAGAGGTAGAGATAACTAGGCCGGTAATATTTAATAGGAGCGAGTATAAATGCTTCAACTAGGGGACAGTTAAATTCTTAGGTAGGGGAGGGGGGCTTACTCTGCATTCTATAAAATGTGAAGTTAGGCTAAACTCCGGTAGAGTATAAAGTAATATCAGCTGTCGGGAAAGGTGTTCTTTAGGAAGAATTAGCCGGGCCCTTACCTATAAAGCCCTTCTACCCTCTCGTTTAAACAACTCAATTATTACTACTTATTAAAGAGTTTCTTTATACCTATCCTTTGTATATATCCCTCCCTTCTAGCTATACCACGATCTTACTACGCCTTAAGGATCACAGTCCTACTAAAAGGTAGCCTTCTACAAAAATCCTTCTATAAGTAAGCTGTTACTTAGAACACCTATTACTATAAGTAGCAACTTATTTTCTTTCTTTTCTTTACCTCTATAACGAATACGTAAAGCAACTATAAGGACTAAGAATCTTTTACTACAAGCCCATTTTATCTCATTGCTACAAGGAATTAGGAAAAGAAGTTTAGTTCTTTAAAGTTAGTTTTAAATCCTATCTTAACAACTATTCTCGTAAGAAATAACTTTACGTATAGTCTTCTTCCTTCCATCTTTGTTATTAATAGCTATCTCTTATAAGTATTTTATATTCTTACGCCCTATAATCTTTAAATTAATATTTTTATTTCTTTTTAAGTTAAAAGGAGAGCTGCTTTATAAGTATATTGGAGGTTAAAGTTAAGTATTATCTAAGTCTCGTCCATCCTTTTAAAAATCGTTAATGTTAATATTATTGTTATGTAAAAGTCTTGGTAAGGAAAATCTAACTAATTAGACAACTTCAACCGCCGGTTAAAGTTCCTTAATATCTTAATATTTTATGTAACGACCCTTTTTTAATTTACCTTTTTGGTAGATACTATAAGATCTTTATTTTAATTTCCTGTTATTTTATCTTATTTAGTAATACGCGCCCATTTACCTTTCTTTCGCGTTAAGAAGGTACTATAAAAATACCTAGAACTATGGAACTCCGTTTAAAAGGAAAGCCGCTGCCTTTGCCTCCTATTTAGTTAATGGCCCTCGCATACTAAGGAAAGGCGCAGATAATGGAAGTTATTTTTAAAGCTGCTTTAAACCAGGAGCATAATATAGTTAAAGCTGCAAAAAATGCAATAATTGAGATTAAAAAGGATAGGGAGCTTAAAGAAGTTTAGAAAGTAAAGAGTGGGAGAACGCCTTTACGGATATTAGAAAGCTCTCTAAGATTACCTATAAGATTAATGAAATTAAGGCGGTGCGGGATATAATTAAGGAGTGGGGAGATGAGCTTTTAGAAGGTCCCTGCAAGCTCTTCTATATATATTACGCACTAAAAAGCATCCGTATCTTCATTTATTAGGTAAAAAGAAGTTAGATCTCCAGGGAGGATGCGTTAGAAATGGTTAATAATATAATGCTAAACCGCCTAGAACTCTTAAAAGCCGGGATTTTAAGGACTCTATACCTAACACCTTTAGACTTTCTTACCGCCTATAAGTTCGGATTAGTAACTAATAAGAAGCTAATTAAGAAGTAGAAGCTTGTTTATTATCTAAGCTAGGGCCATAAGCTCTTAGTGCTAGCCTTAACTATTAAAACTAAAGAAGAGGAATCTATACTAGAGCTAGTTACCCCGGCACCTCTGCTGTTACCTTTTAAAGAGGTTAAAGGCTTAAATATAAAGATACTGTGTAGCTCGTTTCTGTTAGAGGTAAGGTGCCTAAGGCGTAAGGAGTAGACTCTAAATCTAATAAATCTACGTCTTTAGAGGATGACCTTTTCGTAGGCTCCCCGTAGAAACGCTAGGCTGGAAAGGCTTCTAAGAGATCCCCGAGAAAGAAGCTAAAGATAGGGCCTACGGAACCTCTAGCTTCTAGTGGAGCTAACGGGTAGAAGGGAAAGGTGGCTATAATTACTGAAGCTAATGGAGAGATAATTATTAGGAAACCACAGCCGAAGCGGAAAATAAAATGCTTATGTTATTCTGAAATGCTAGCTAAACTAATTAAGACTTTTAATTCTAAGAAAGAGCTAGAGGACGGTATCCTTTCTATTTTATAACAGTTTATTACAGCCTAGCGATTATCCAGTAGACTGCGTGGGGTTAAGAAAGCTTATATTGGGCTTAAAGGGAGAACTTAAATGGGACTTTCTCGGAATCTACTATGCCGATTTATTTAAATAGTGGGAAGACGCTAGAATTCTAGGCATCTTTAAGGAAGAGTTTAATATATACGCGCACCATTTATAAAAGACTGCTAGGAAAGAGAAAGATGGTATCCTCCGGACTATATGTTATTCTTTACTATAATAGGTAGTTTGTATAGATCTGGAGCATTATAGACACACCGTGGCTTTACGCACTAATAATGCTACTTATTTTATTATATATCCAAGCTACGCACTCCAGTTTCTTAATAGCCATCTCCCTAAAAAACGGAACTTGGAAATTGATCTTCTCTAGGTACGCGAAGGAGTGCTAAATTCTAGGGAAGGCTGGCTTCGTTCTTATGTTTCCTTAATTAATAAGGGGGGTTAGTCTTATACAAAACTCCTACCTGGAATAGATAGGCTTGCTTTAAGAGCGCGGGGAACTTAATAGTGGAGGGCGTATTAAGAATATAGAGACAGCCTAAACTAAGTCTAATGCTAAGAAGTTTAAACTTAACTAGATGCCTATTACGTTGAAAACTAAAGAAGTACAATTTACGAAAGCTACTGTTGCATAAGGAGCACCTTAAGCAATATTAGGCCGCTTAATTGTTACTCCAGATTTAATCGTATAGAAATCTCTAGGCTTAAGAGCTAGTAGGAAGTTATATAGATAAATCTGGCTAGCCTTTCCCTAGTATTAGCTCCTACTGGCAAACCTATTACTAATACTCCTCTATATAAATTCCTGGCCTATATACAACTGCGGGTAAAGAGTGCCCTTTTAAATGCTTTGGTTAGAAGACTTTTATAGAATAATCCTTAAGTAAGGGCAGAATAGCGGATAATCCTAGATCCTACCTTAAATAATGAATATAAAGCATTTTGGGAGAGATATAGGGCGCGTATTACTAAGGCTGTTCGGGATATCTAGAAGCGAAGATAGAGCTATTACGCCTTAGAATACTAGGATTGCCACCCTAAATCTTAGTCCCGATATCCTTAATAATGGAGCAGTGCCTATAGAAGTTAACTAGAAGCCGAAAGATATAAGTAAACCTAAAGAAGATGGCTTTTAGAGTGCTGTTTCTAAACATTTACTGGCATTTATTAATACTCTGGAGGTTGCCAATAAACCGGTAGTATTAAGCCGCCTAATACCTTCGCCAATTTTGGAAAAAGGCACTATTTTAGGAGAATAGGTGATTGATTCTAGCGTTCTATAATCTTTTACGTGGAAGGAGATGCAGGCGGAAATAGATACTGTTTAAGAAAGAGTATCTTTAAGTCTCTAAGCTGGTGCTATTGGTACGAATAATGATATAAGTGCAGAGCTTAAGGCGGAGGGCGTTGCGGATAAGAATAATGCGGAAGAAATAGAAGCGATAATTGAAGAGGGAGTGTAGGCGGCTTTAGAAAAGTTAAAGGAGTATTAGGCGTTAGGCTATCTTCTATTTTTAGGCATTTATTACCTATTAAGGGGGTTATAAGGAAACGTTAGGGGACAACGTTTTAGGTAGGGGTGGTAATATAGTGGTATTAAATGCCTCAGTTATTTTAGTTTATTTTCTTATTATATATAGGAGGCTTAGGGTTATATATATTATAGAAGGAGCTTAGGTTTTAACCTTACCTTACCTTAATATAATACAATTCCTTCTCCCCTCTATTTATTCCTCTACCTCTCTAGTATAATGAAAATGTTTATCGGTAGATTATAAGCACCTCCTACTTCTACCAACAATATTAAACTTCTCCATTTTTAAGCTATATGGCTTTTGCTTTCATATATAACTTATTCTACGATAAATGACGTTGCCTATGGGAGGTACAAATTTAGTAGCTTAGTTCGTACTGGTAATCATAAAGATCCTAGAGAAGTATATCCCGAATATAGCAGCACCCTTTCTTAATAATATTACGGTAAAAGGAGCTAAAACAACCTATAGAGGTGAGGAGGCTTTATTAGGTGTACGCCGCTATATACTTAAACATATCTAGTAGTTGGACGCTATACTTGCAGATTTAGAAAGAGTAGGCTGTATAATTTCTGGTGCTAAATTGCACTTCTATAAGTCTAAAATAGTAATCGTAGGATACCTCTGTAATGGTGACGGACGACTACTAAAGGCCTTAAAAGTAGCGAAGATTATTCTATAGGAAGAATATAAAGACGTCCGGTTAGTTAGAGCATTCTTAGGGGTATATACGTACTATAGGATATAGGTTATTAACTTTTCTATTATGGCGGAGCCTCTATTACGGTTGCTTAGGGAGGGCGTAGTGTTTTACTAGGGACTAGAGCAATTATAAGCAATAGTAACTTTAAAGACAGCCATTACTATAGCGCTAATACTAATCCAAATTAACTATTCGCCTGGGGTAGGAGAAATTATATTAATGGTAGACTTAAGCGGTGCTAGATGGGGAGCAACGTTAAACTAACTTAACAAAGAAGATAGGCGCTACCTATACAGGTTTAAGAGCGGGATATAGTCGAAGGGAGAACGGAAGTATGACTTTGGAAAGCTTAAGTATAAAGCTCTACTTTATACGCTTAAGAAGTTCTAAGTCTGGCTGTATAGAGCGCGATTTATAGTCGAAATAGATACTAATACCCTAGTAGCCTAGCTTAATAGGTCAGCAACGGATCTCCCTGGCCCATTAATAACTCGTTAGTTAGCTTAGATTTAGTTATAGGATTTTAATGTGCGGTATATACCTAGAAAGGAGGATAGCGCAGCAGACGGCTTGCCCCAATGGCCCGCGCAAAAGGGAGAATTAAAAGACAAACCTAAGGAGGATCTGGAGGACTTTATAGATTTAGAGCTTAGGTGTATTACATACGCAATAAATTCAACAGTGCTGCAAAATAAAGATCTAAACGACAGCCCGCTTAATAATACGTACTCTGAAGAATGCCGGAAGATTGCGCAATAGCTATTAACGCTCTAAAGACCTTAAAAGATGACCACAAAAGAGTTTAAAAGCTTTAAACGCAAGGCAGTTAAATTTAAGATTGAAGAACGACTCCTATTTAGAAGAATGAGCAAGAATATACTACTACAAAGAGTAGTAGATAGCGAGGAACACTAGAAGGAAATAGTATAATAGATATATAACGAGAACGGACACCATAGGAAGGAAGGAACGTATATAAAGGTATTAGCATAATATTAGTGGCCTAGACTCTATAAAACGGTTAAGAAATATACGGAAAAATGTCCTAAGTGCTAAAGACATTTATTAAAGCGAAAGGAGGAAGCCTTATATCTAACTTAGATAGCTGCCCTTTAAGAACGGGTCTTAATAGATATTATCTATATACCAACGGCCAAATCTAGAAAGCAGTATCTGGCGGTAGCTAGAGAGTACCTTTTAGGCTGGCCTACCATCTACAAAAATAAGGCCTGGTTAAAAGAGGACATTAACCCCTAGTAGCAGCGTTAGTAAAGTACGGAGGCGGCTAGGTACAGAACCTGCTAAAAGCCCTTTAGGTTAACTAAATAACGGTTAAGGTAATAACAGGAATAATACCAGCGTAAATGGTCTACGGACAAGAATATATACTCCCAATTAAACTCTATCTCCCTATATAGTAGACACTTCCGTAAAATAAGGTAAAGATAATAGAAGAACTAATCGTACTAAAAATGAAATAGTTTAAGCGGCAAGAAATAAATAACGAAGAAGCTTAGAAGAGGGTGCGCCGCTATTATCTAGCCAATAAAGAGTACTTTAATAAGATAAAGAATACCCGTAAAAGCGAGCTTAAGCCTAAGGAGCTTGTGCTGTTATAGGGTGCAAAAAAGGCAAAAGATATATCGCAATAGCAAAAGCTGCAGCTAAAATGGCAGGGCCCCTTCCAGATTAAAACGGCGTTAGAAAAAGGTTTCTATAAACTTAAGGACCTTAATAGCACTAAAATAAGAGGCACTTTATATAGAAATAGGTTAAAACGGTTCCTTATATAAGATCCTAAGGAAATTAGACTAGAAGACCGCATAAATAATAGTAACCGCAATATAGAAGAGGTCTTTACAGAAGAAGAGGCACCTAAGGAGGAAGCTATAGCATAGGCAGACAAACTAATAACTAAACTGCCGTTATAATAAACGCGGGCGCAGAGGCGAGTATAAGAACTAGAAGAAGCCTTACAAAGGAGGAGATTAATGTAAGAGGTAGAGATAACTAAGCCGGTAGTATTTAATAGGAGCGAGTATAAACGCTTTGACTAGGGGACAGTCGAATTCTTAGGTGGGGGAGGGGGGACTGGCTCTATATCCTACAGAAAGTAAAGTTAGGCTTCGGCACAGTATAAGGTAATATCAGCTATCGGGAAAGATATCCTCTAGGAAGGATTAGCCAGCTCCTCGTCTATAAGGTCCTCCTGCCTTCTTTACACCTATCCTTTACATACGTCCCTCCTTTCTAGCCACACCACAATTTTACTACGCCTTAAGGATCACACAAACCCTACCAAGAAGTAGCCTCCTATAAAGATCCTTCTATAAGCAAGCTATCACTTAAAATAACTATCCATAAGAAGCAACTCTTTCGTTTTCTTTACCTCTATATAGAATACGCAAAGCAACTACAAGGACTAAGAATCTTCTACTACACTCCCACAAGTCCCACCTTATCTCGCTGCCGTAGGGAATTAAGAAAAAAAGCTTAGTTCTTTAGAGCTGGTTTTAAATCCTGTCTTAATAACTGTTTTCGCAAGAAATGCGTAGTCTTCTTCCCCCAATCTTTGTTACCAATGGCTATCTCTTATAAGCATTTTATATTTTTACGCTCTATAGTTTTTAAATTAATATGTTCATTTTCCTTTTAAGCTAAGAGGAGAGTTACTTCGCTTTAAGGAATCTTAGTTAAGCATACTAGAGGCCAGAATTAAACGTTATCTAAGTCTCGTTAATTCTTTTAGAAAATTGTTAATGTTTATATTATTAATATATAAAAGTCTTGGTAAGGAGAATCTAACTAATTAGATAACTTCGACCGCCGGTCGAAGTTCCTTAACATCTTAAGATTTTACGTAACAGCCCTTTTTAATTCACCTTTTTCTAGAAAATACCATAAGGCCTTTATTTTAATTTCCTGTTATCTTATCTTATTTAATTATACGCACTCATTTACTTTTCTTAAGCGCTAAGAAGGCACTATTATAACTCTTTTCTTAAAATACTACCTATACGCCCGTTGCATATACGGAATTTTACTATAAAAATGCCTGGAACTATGGAACTCCGCTTAAAAAGAAAGCCGCCGCCTTTGCCCCCTACTATCCAATCAATGGCCCTTATATACTAAGAAAAGGCGCAAATAATAGAAGTTATCCTTAGAGCTGCCTAAAGCCATCCGGTCAGTTAGCGCGTAAATATCTATTATAGTTTAACGCAGGTTATTTTAAACTAGGAGCATAATGTGGTCAAGGCTGCGAAAAATGCAATAATTAAGATTAAGAAGGATGCGGAGCTTAAGGGAAACTTAGAAGGTAAAGAGTAGGAAAATACATTTGCAGACATTAGAAAGCTCTCTAAGATTACCTATAAGATTAATAAGATTAAGGCGGTGCGGGATATAATTAAGAAGGAGTGGGGAGAGAAGCTTTTAGAAGGTCCCTGCAAGCTCTTCTACACATACTATACACTAAAGAGCATTTGTATCTTCATTAATTAGGCAAAAAGGGGTTAGGTCTCTAGAAAGGATGCGTTAAAAATAGTTAATAATGCGATACTAAGCCGCCTAGAACTCTTAAAGGCTAGGATTTTAAGGACTCTATACCTAACGCCTTTAGACTTTTTTACCGCGTATAAGTTCGGATTAGTAGTTAATAAGAAGTTAGTTAAGAAATAGAAGCTTATTTATTATCTAAGCTAGGGCCATAAGCTCTTAGTACTAGCCTTAACTATTAAAACTAAAGAGGAATCTACACTAGAGCTAGTTACCCCGGTACCTTTACTGTTACCTTTTAAAGAGATTAAGGGGTTAAACGTAAAGATACTGCGTAGCTTATTTCTGTTTGGAGGCAGGGTTCCTAAGGCATAAGGAGTGGACTCTAAATCTAATAGATCTACATCTTTGGAGAATAGCCTTATTGCTAGCTCCCTGCAGAAACGTAGGGCTAGAAAGGCTTCTAAGAGATCCCTAAGGAAGAAGCTAAAGATAGGGCCTACGAAACCTCTGGCTTCTAGTAGAGCTAATAGGTAAAAAGAAAAGGCAGCTATAGTCTCTGAAGTTAATAAAGAAGTAATTGTTAGGAAAATATAGATAAAGCGGAAAATAAAATGCTCGTGTTATTCTAAAACGCCAGTTAAACTAATTAAGACCCTTAATTCTAAGAAAGAGCTAAAGGGCGGTATATTAGCTGTCTTGTAATAGTTTATTATAGCCTAGTAAAGAAATAGAACGGAAGTCCGCGCATTATACCGGATACATCTTTAGAAAATAGTAGGGTTATTAGGGTTAGATACTAGTGTTTCTTTTATAAATTTATATTTACGAATCTACTTAGTCTCTAAGAACTATAATACTGTTAACATTCTCCGGATAGCCGAAAGCTCTTACTTCTGGTTTAAAAGAGATAGTCGCCCTAAATATATAAATGATAGTCTTAGAATTTATGCTTATTCTACTATATAGCCTAGCAATTACCTAGTAGACCTTATAGGGTTAAGAAAGCTTATATTAGGCTTAAAAGGAGAACTTAAATAGGACCTACTCGGAATCCACCATGCCGATTTATTTAAATGGTAGATAGACGCCGGAATTCTAGATATTTTTAAGGAGGAATTTAACATATATGCGCATTATTTGCGTAAGACCGCTAAAAAGGACGATAGCGGTATTCTTTAAACTATATACCATTTACTACTACAGTAGGTAGTTTAGATAGATCTAGAGCACTACCGGTATAACGGAACCTTATAGCAGGTACTACAATGGGCTCGTTATTGGGCTAGGTGTGTAGGTATTATAAGTAAGTTAACAACATAATAATAACTAGTGGAGTAGTTGCCTAATAGATTAACTCCAATTATATTCTAAGAATTACTACAAGGAAAGAACTATCTAGAGTAGGGACTGTGGTCCTTTAAATACATAACCGTACTCCTAGGAAACCCTCCTTATATATAAGGTACGTGTTATATATAAGGTACGTAAGTTCCTTCCGCTTCTCTTATTTCTTATATAGTACGTTATATAACTTGCTTACTATTCCTTATTATATGGTTCTACTAGCTCTATACTAGACCGTGCTTATATTAACCAATTAGCTTCTTCTAACTCTTCTCTAAGTAGTTGTAATATTGTACTTAAAGCGTCCGTAATATTATCTCCCTTCTTTCTATTTTCGTCCTTAAAGATTCTAAATATCTCTAAGTCGTTTACTAGAGGTATAATGTCCGTCTAATTAATCTAGTTAATATCGTTACTTATTATACCTAAAGCATCTTTTTCTTTATACGCATAACGTTATATACGCACTATTGCTGCCATATTATCGCTAGGTGAAATAATGCCGTCTCCGTGTTCTCGTTATGCGAAAGAGGGGTTGGTCTATATTGCGTTAGTAAGCCCTTTATCTTAGCAACCTTCCTTTTACTTAGAGTGCACTAAAGCAAATATTTATTTATTCTATGACGTTCGCTCTTTTACTAACGCTAAGTATACGCGTCCTATAACTCTTAATAGTCTTTAAGTTCCTTAAATAATTTATTATAGGGTCTCGTGTTTAATTTACTACTGCTCGTCTTAATAGTAAGCTAACTTACGCTCTTACTAAGTTAGAACGTTTTTAGGATGCGGAGTAGAAGGCTTTAAAGGCCCGTATTACTGCGTCTATTTATCTCCTCCGTCTTAAGAAAGTTCGTAAGAAGGTTTATTTTAAGGAGTAGAAACTTATAAAATAAGGTTTACTAGAACTTAGCGATAAAAAAACGGATTCTCTTTAATTAGCGAAGGAAATAACTCTAAGTAGTTCGGCAGTCGCTCCTCCTAGGTCCTCCTTAGGTAACTTATTCTTTAGCGATCTTCCCTTATTAATATTACCTAACCTATTCTCTTCTAATACTCCTATACCTTTCCTATAGCATTCTTTAAATTCTCTAGTGGTTCCTAGGTAGTCTTATTATAGCCTATCCACTTAACCTTATACTATATTTTATCGTCAATATCCTTATAACCAACGATCTTTAAAACTTACTATTTATCTTCTTCTTATTCTCTATATATGTCTGCTTCGTAGACTAATAGCTTAATATTCCTATATACTGGCTCTAGCATTACAATATATTATATAGGGTAGATTTTTATCTTAGCTAGTAGGTTTAACTTAAACGTAACCAGTAAAATTCTTTACGTAATTTTAAAAGGTCCTAGTCTAACGTAGTCTAACTTCTTACTTAGTCGTTAACTCTTAAAATTTTTGTATAGTAGCTATACTTTATCTCCCTCCTTAAGATCTGGTTCCTTAGATCTCTTAGCGTTATAGTATTTCTTTATTCTCTATTATACTACCTTAGCTATTTCCGTAAGGTTCTTATAAAGATTTATTAATATCTCCATCCTTTACTTAGCTATACTACTTATCTTCTTTACTTAACGTAGCGATAATAATATTCTTAGCTTATATCCATAATTCGCCTTAAATAGTAACATACCCATTCCTTCTTATAGTGTTGCGTTGTATATAAACTATATAACTGGTAATAGTAATACCTAATTATTCTGTGCATAATTAATATAATGCCTTAGATACTGCTCTAGTATCTAATTTAATCTTTCCGTTTAACCGTTTATCTGCGGATAATATACAGTAAAAGTTGCTGCTTAAACTCCTTGCTCTACTAAGAATACCTCCCAAAATACTGCTATAAATCTTAGATCTCTATCTAATATAATTTTACTTAGTGCTCTATATCTTATAAACACTTCTTTAACGTAGATTCTAGCGATATCTTCTACTAATATCTCTTCTATACACGCTATGAAGTATCCCTACTTTATAAGCTTATTTACTATTACTAAGATTACGTTATAATCTTGTCCAGTAATAGGATCTCTTAATTTTAGTAACTTAATAATAAAGTCCCATAATATAACCTCCTATAGTCTCTCTAGTATTTTAATAGGTTATAGCCCTCCATATAGCCTATACCTTATTGGTTTATTTCTTTAGCAATCTAGATACTCTTTAGTGACCTTTCTAGCTATTCTTTAGATTCCGTTAATAATATACTCCTCTTAGAGTCTTAATACTAAGCCTATAGCTCTATTATATCCTTAAGTTAATCCCTTATAAAATTCTTCCATAAATTGCTCTGCTATGCTTTTTGGGATATACTTTGCTTCTTGATTTTCGTATATATCTAACTATAAATCTTCTAGTTGTGCTTCTAGAATTCTTTATACCTAAAAGCTTTTTAGTGTCTCGTAGACCTTGTTTAGTTCTTCCTAAGTTGCTATAATTTTTAGATAATTATACCTAATTAATCTATCTATATCTCTTTGTAATAAAGCCCCTAATAGCTTTTTATTATTTTGCAGTTTAGCTTTTTAACTTAGAGCATCTGCTCTTATGTTGTCTGTACCCTTAGTATACTAAATCTTAAAATAGTATTCTATAAGCATCTCTGCCTATCTAACCTGTCTTTAGTTAAGTTCCTTTATTATTAAGAATCCCATTAGGTTCTTATAATCCATCTTAACTATAAATAGTTTTTTTATGCCTTGCAAGAATGCTCTTTATTTCTTTAGTGCTATAACTATACCTAATAACTCCTTATTATAGATGTTATAGTTTAACTCTAGTAGTGTTATCTTTCGACTATAGTATGCCACTAGGTGCTATCTATCTGGATGCTTTTATATAAAGTATACCCCTAGTGTAAAGTCTAATGCATCTATTTCTATAACCGTCTCTAGTCCTAGTTAATAGATCTTAAGAACTGGCTCCTAGGTAAATAACCTTTTAACTTCCTTAAATAGTTCTTATTATTCCTTTCTCTATACCTATAGTTCTTCTTTCTTTATTAGCCGCGTAAATAGTTTAATATCTTTTAACTATTACGCTATAAACCTTCTATAGTAATTGCAAAACCCTAGAAATAATCTTAACTATATAACGTTCTTTAGTTCCTGCTAATTTACTATAGCCTTAATTTTCTTTAAATCTATACTAAGTTAGCCTAGTTTAATAATAAATCTAATAAAATCGGTTTTTTTAGTAAAGAATTTGCATTTTTTAATTGCTACTAGTATCTGTTCCTCTTATAGTCTCTTTAAAACCTATTTAATATATTCTCTATGTTCTTCCTTAGTTATTAAGTAGATAATAATATTATTGAGATATGCCATAATAAATTCATCTAAGTATTCTCCTAATACATTGTTAATTCGCTTCTGGAACGTTGCTGGTACGTTTATAAGCCCGAATTATATAACTAATAGTTTATACAGTCCTTCCTTTAACCTAAAGGCTACCTTTTATTCGTTGCCTTTCTTAATTCTAATCTAATAGTACGCCTATCTTAGATCTATCTTTATAAAGATTTGCGTATTGCCTATCCTATCTTAGATCTTGCTAATTAAGGGTAAAGGATACCTATTCTTTCTAATAATGCTATTTAACTATCTATAGTCGATATACAGCCTTAGCTTGCTATTTTTCTTTAGTATAAACAGTACTAGATAACCTACTAATAATTGCGATAGTTTAATATATCCCTTTTATAAGTTTTCCTAGACAAACTCTTTTAATACTTTACCTTTTTCTTTAGTAAGCTTATAGATTAGAAAGAACCTTAAACTTATTCCTAGTTCTAATTCTATCTTATAGTTCTATACTACATACTCTAATAGCTTTTTACTTTCTAATAACTATAGTTTCTTGCCGTACTTGTAGTATCTCTTTAGTATATAGCTTAGCCCTTTTTCTGTTTCTTTATAGGTCGCTTCTACTTAGTACTATACCATCTTGGCTTATTATCGCATCTTGCGGCGTTAAGTATCTTTAATATTAACCTAACCTATAATCCAATTAATCTTTAAATTATATTCCTATAACTAAGGCATTCCTAATACTACCTTATTATTCCCTAATAGTAATATATTAAAAGACATCTTAATCTATCTCCCTTTAATAGTTATCTAAATAGGTCCTGTTTTAAGATTAATAATGCCTCCTCTATAGGCTATTGGATCTCCTAAAATTGTTACTAATAGGTAAGAACATTCCTTTTTCCTATATAGTAACTCTATTCTTTTAACTACTACTAGCAAGATATAGTTCCTTATTACTCTACTATCTATTAGTGCCTTAAACTATTAATCTTACTACTTAACTTATAAATTTAGGTGTTATCCTTAAATTCCTTTAAGGGTCTAAGGTTCTACTACTAGTTCCCTCTAGTCCCATAGGCCTCTACTTTTCCTAACTATTAGCTGCTTAATCCTATTTATACTTAGTCCAACTTAGGCTAATACTTAGTTTACTTTTTATCCTTAATATGCTATAGATAGGTGTTCTCTAGATATTCCCACCACTATTGTCTATCTAGGCATTCTTCCGTAAGGAATCTTCCTAGTTAAAGCGTTAAGTCCCCTTATTCTTAAACTTCTGTAAAATACCAATTATATATATACTTGGCATTTCTAAACCATTTCTTATTTGGTGCCTAATATATTCTTATAGGGTATTTCTGGTTCTTTTCCTTTAGGTTTTTATATATATTGTATATATTATCTATATATACAATCCATGCCAATATATAGTGCGCTAGGTGTCTTAGGTTAACTCTTAACTCATTTTTATCTTTAAGTTCGAACCTCTATTGCGTTAATCTAAATGTTACTATCTTGTTTACTAGTACTAATATTCGTATCATCTCTTTCCAATCTATAGCTTGTTCCTTTAGATCCTTTAATATTATAATTAAGGCTCCTTTAATATAACCTATCTGTCTTTTAGACATTGCCTAATCTAGTATAACCTTTTCGTCTAACTATATATAAAAGTCTTTCCACTTATCATTATGTTGTTGCCTAAACTACTTTTGGTATAGCTTACTAAGTATATATAATTTATCCGTAAGGAAGTATCTTTTTATTACTGCTTCGTAACAGCCTTTTATATATTATTCTTAGAATCTAGTTAGAATCCCTAAATTCTCTTCTTCTTCTAGTTCCGTAAGCCACTTGGCTCTAGGTATACCTACCTTTAGCCTATTAGTAACCTTCTATATAGGTATCTTTTTCCTAAAGCAATCTGGCATTCTTAGCTCTATAGATTGCTTTTACTATATAAAGATTTATTATCTAAATTCTTCCATGCTTTCTTATAGTCGTCGTCTTTCCAATAGATCCTTAACGTCCTTATACTTTTTAACTAATATATTAACTTTTCGATCTTTAGTTTAAACACCGTATTTAACTAGTAGGTCCTCTGGGTCTATATATCTATCTCCTAGTCTAACTGCTGTTTATATTATAGATTCTCTAATCTATACAAAAGCTCCTTACTTTATGCCTATAGGTGTCCTTATTCGTACTCTAAATTCTTAATCCCTTAGATTCTTTAATCCTAAGCTTGCTTCTAACTTAAGCTTAACTCCTACCTTAGTCTAATTAGGCGTCCGTAGTATTCTTATCTCGTCTTAAGAGTCTTAAATCTTATCTATCTTATTTTAAAAATCTAATGCCGTTAGGAATTCTTATCCTAAGCTTATTTATATATCTCTAAACTAAGCTGCTACTCTACTCCATCGGTTTTCGTCTATTATAGGTCCTTAAGCTATCCTTATCCTATCTACGGAATCTTAGATCTCTCTTATCTTATCTTAAGAATCTTAAGCCTTTAGCCTTTTACCTTTATTAAGTAGTGAGCTAGCACTAGCAGTCGTCTACTTGCTTAATCTCTTTTAGATACTACTCCTGCCGTCTTATAAAGCGATAGATGCTATATCTAATGGTATTATAATACCCGTTACTAAACCTTACTCTATAGCGGTCTTAATCTCTACTTCTATTATATTATTAAGGTTTAAATACCCCTAGTTAGTTCCTTTACTGTCCTTGTTGCTATTAATTAATAAGTACTCCAACTCCATTATTATTGTTACTAATTATTGTCCGTATGTTACTGTAATATCCTAATCTAGCTTATAGAGTTAATCTTATTCTTTATCTAACTTTCTAGTTTCTCTATACTCTATAGATTTTAGCTTTTATAGCTAATAGCTTGCGCCGTACTTAGCGTCTTTATAAATTTAGTATATATTGTTATAATAAAACGCGAAACTTCTAATTAAACATTCTCTTGTTCCTCGTAGTATACTATTATCCCTTTATACGTATATATCTTCTACTAGTTGGGTTCCCTTTATTATATAGTAACTCTAACTATCTTTATAATTCCTTGCGAAATAACCTTGTTTCCTGTAATTTATATAAGCTTTGTTTTTAAACTATTAATTTTGCTATAGAGTTCGCCTAAATGTCTTCTGCTGCTAAGATCCCTAATTTAGCCTTTGCTCCTTAGTCCTATAATCACTAGATCCTTAACCTCTAGGTTTCTATAGTTTCTTACTCCATCTCTTATAGGCTTCTTTGGTACTACTTAGGTCTATTAGCTCTGCGCCATACTATAGTTTCTAACTTAGCTTTTAT
>Ga0307515_10009720_pt1 | contig 18533 bp, 18 predicted proteins | sample 17_EM_MG_FD_194513 | JGI IMG/M metagenome (GOLD analysis project Ga0307515, IMG submission 194513) | Populus trichocarpa ectomycorrhiza microbial communities from riparian zone in the Pacific Northwest, United States - 17_EM | ecosystem: Host-associated > Plants > Roots > Unclassified | place...
AAAATCTTTGCCTACAACTTGGCTAACCTGAGATCCCAATCTAGCAATTTTCTTTAACCAAAACCAAAATCTCAAAGACATTTCTATTAACTTGAGATCCCAATCTAGCGATCATCTTTAAATAGAATCAGAATCTTTGTCTCTAGCTAACCTGAGATCCTAATTTGGGGATCCCCTTTAATAAAAAACTAAATCTCTGTCTTAGGCTGGGTTAAACTAAAATCTCAATCCGGTGATTCCCTTTAACCATAACCAAAATTTATGCTTGTATTTCAATCAACTTGAAATCCCAATCCGGTGATTTCTTTTAACCAAAACCAAAATCTAAAATAACTCGGCTAACTTGAAATCCCAATCTGATGATTTTCTTTAACGAGAACAAAAATCTGAAATAGCTCGGCTAACCTAAAATCTCAATTTAGTTATTCCCTTTAACTAGAACCAAAATAGCTTGGTCAAACTAAGATCCCATCTGACAATCCTTTATAACCAGAACAAAAATCTAAAAAACATTTCAGCTAACCTAAGCTTCTAATATGGCGATCCCCTTTAACCAGAACCAAAGTCTCTGAAAAATAGCTAGGCCAACCTAAAATCCCAATCTGGTGATTTTATTTAACTAGAACCAATATCTCTATTTACAACTCGGTTAACTTGAAATCCTAATCTATTGATTCTCTTTAACAAGAACCTACATCTCTATCTTCATTAGGTTAATCTAAAATCTTAATCTAGAGACCTTATTTAACTAGAACCAAAATTTTAAAAACAATTTGGCTAACCTAAGATCCCAATCTAGCGATCCCCTTTATCTAGAATCAAAATATGAAACACTAAGAGAACCATATGCTCAACTATTCTCTTGCATAACTATCTTTTTTTTTCCAGCTCAGTTAACCTAAAATCTTGAATCTCAACAACTCCTTTCAACTAGAACTCTCCTAAGGTGTTTTTAATTATTTTGATTGATAGAATTAAAAATTGAGATTCTTGATGGCAAGGTTCCCAAAACTTAAATTCTTGATAGTAGGCTTTTCTCTTGTTCTTCTTGATGACAGGGTTTAAACTTTATTCTTTCTTTAAGAATTTCCTAATAGTAGGATTCTTCTTACTTTTCTTCTTGATTGTAGGGTTTGAAACTAGGATTCCTGATGATAGGGTTCTTCCTTTTATTTTTTCTTGATGATAGAGCTTGATCAAGTTCTCTTTGAACTTTCTTGGTGATTAATGATTGCAGGGTTGACATCTTGTCTTCCCGATAACAGAATTTATCAAGATTTTCTGATGATATGGTTGAAAACTTATTGTTTTCTGATTGTAGGGTTGACCTAATACTTCCCGATCATAGGGTTTGAAAACTTGATACTTCCTGATTTTTGGGTTACCCTAAAGACTCTTCCTAATGACAGGGTTGATCTTCTTATTTTCTTGAGAATTTCTTATTGGTAGGGTTTTATCTAATCTTTTTCTTGTTCCAGGGTCAAAACTATGATTTTTTACTATCATTAACTCAATGATTCCTTCTTTCTGCACTCAGATTCATCAAAATCTTGTTGGATTTCATTAAGGATTTCTCTTGTAAAATTCAAAAACATTTATGCAATGCTTTAGGGTTAGATGACATGCATGTATTATTACCTAGTTTGGAATATAAGCCCCCCTCTTTGATGCTCCATCATCATAGGGTTTCTTTGTTTGTTATCCAAAGCCTTCTTTATTTTTCCTATTCACCGGCTCATTCGAGTTACTTGTATGCCAACCCTCCACTCAAATGTAAGAGCAATGCCCATCCTGGACTATTTACGATGATTATTGCTTTCATTGTTCGTCAAGCTTGACCATGCCCCAAGTGTGATGTTACTTGATTCATCATGAAAGAGCTTAATAAATCATTTATTTCCTAGATTCTCTCAAGAACTGTTCTTTGATTAGTTTTGTGTTCTTTGATTAGTTTTGTGCATCCCACCAACAATCATCAAGAGTTTTTTTATGTCGACCTCATCCTAAATTGTCAATCATCCATGAAGTTGTCTTTAGTTGAAACATCTCTTTAAGTATATATTATCATCACCTGTAACAGTCTTGGCTATTTGTTTCTATCAATGCTAAAAGATCCCAACATATACTTTTAATTTGAGGATAAATTTTTTTTGATAATTTGTAAAGAATTCTATCGAAATTTTGGCAAAGTTTTCTTTGTATATAGAATATCCCAAGTTATAAACTACTTTCAATTTACCCATTCAATCCATCACAACAAGGTCCCACAGTTCTGAACTTTAATTCCATCATCAATACTCGACAGCTCAAAAATCCATCCATATAATTTACACACATAAACACACATACCATACGAACAAGATCAATATAAACATAACCCACTTATCATACAATAAAGTATAAAAGGAAAAAAGAGCTTGATAATTTTTTGAAGCAAGAGAGAGAAAGTAGAGAGAGATGCTCTCCTTCCGTGTGAAGCATTTTGCTTTGTGATTTCTGTCGCTGTTCACTCGCTTCATTCTTTTGCTTGATTGAATCCTGGCTTTCTCCTGGTTATGGATAACAAAAAGAAGAAGGTTGGGTCCCATAGATCTCATTTGAAACACCAAAAGTTGCTGGCTAATTTCCAGCTTAATGATTCTGCTGTCTTAGCTTTAGCAGCCCCGCCTCCTACTGTTTATGCTACAGTAACCTCAAATTCAAATTCAAAACAGCGCCCGCCAGTTGCATCTGCCACTGTCTACTCTCGCGCTACCCTCCACGCGCTCTCCTCCCCACATGGTCCTGCACCTCAATATCATGGCGATCCCAGTATCAACCATATTTTTATGGAAGATTGGTCTGGCGATGATGATCTGGAAGACGAGGAGGTGGATTTTAACTCTTCTGTGGAGGACTATGTTAGGGCCTTCACCTCTCCAGCGGTTGGGGCTTCTCCTGCTGGTGGCCAGTTAACCCCTGTTGCTTTCCCGGCCGTTGCCCAGTCAACCTCTCCTCCTCTGCCTCCTGCTGTGGGGTCTATCTCCCCCCCTCTGAAGCAGACTATGATGCCTTCTTCCCTCCCTTCTGGCTGTTGTGCATCTCCAACATCCAATGTAGCAGGTGCTCAGTCCACCCCTCCTCCTCTGCCTCCTGCTGAGAAGATTCATTCTCCCCCTCTGGAGAAGTCTATGCCGCCTTCTTCCTTTCCTCCTGGATATTGTGAGTCTTCATCCTCCACTGTAGCAGGTAAACCTCTTTCTGCTCCTGGTAGTAATAAATGGCGAGACCTTTTCTCCAATAGATCTACTGTTTCTTATACCAGGCTGCAAAACTTCTCTCTTAATCATTTATCTAAAACTTGTGACATCTCTTCTGAGGACATTTAACCTACTTTTGATATTTGGAAATATTGTGTTGTGGGCTATGTTTCTGGTAAACGGCCTGGCTATGGAGCCCTGAATAGTATCATTTCCAATGTCTGGAAATGTGAGGCAATCCTTACCATCCATGACTCTGGGTGGCTGGTTTACAGATTCAAAACAGAGGAAGCCAAACTTACGGTTCTTAGTGGAGGACCTTACCTAGTATATGGCCGGCCTCTCATATTGCGGCCTATGACGCAATTTTTTTATTTTTCTAGTGAAGAAATGTCAAGGGTCCCTGTTTGGGTAAAATTTCCCAATCTTCCACTATACTGCTATGTCACCTATTTGTTTATCCAAGATAGCAAGTGTCCTTGGAAAGCCTATTCAGTGTGACCAACCTACATCAACGCTTTCTCGAATGTCTTACGCTCGGGTTCTGGTTGAAATTGATCTTCTTGAGGAACTCCAACACTCTGTTGACATCACTCTGCCTGAAGGCCCTGCTCTGCACCAACAAGTGGTTTATGAAACTCTGCCCAAGTATTGTCATCTCTGCCATGTTCTTGGTCATACTCACCTCCTCTGCCCCAAAGCTGCTGTTACTGCCACAACTGTTCCCTCCCTGGATCCGGCAGTTAAAGAAGCTCAAGGGAATGTTTTTAGTCGATTGGGTCCTTGTCCTCCTCTGCCTCAGTTACAAGACCAATCCCAAGACCAGGACATACCAGCTTCTCAAGGGGATGTTGGGTCTCCAGTTGATCTTGTAGCTACTAATGACTGGGTTACAGTGGTATCTCGACGCAAATCCAGTAAGCATGCTAAGGGGAAAGCCGTAGCAGTCTCTGAGCTAGGGTCTGTTGCCAGCTCCCTTGTAACTCCTACTTCCCCTGTTTGCACAGGACCAGTTCGAACCTCCTCTGGTGCTCCTCCTTTGGAGGCAAACTCATGTGCTGAAGAACCTCGGGATTCTCCTCCTCCTTCTACTGAACCATTAGTTCTGCCCGCCTGGGCTGGTGAAGGCCGCAATCCCTCTCCACCAAACCCTTTGGCTATTACTACTGATGCTGTGAACATGGCTGACAAACCTGTGTCTACTCCTATTGTGGAGGTGTCGGTTCAGAGTCGGGTTCGAAACCGAAATCAGAAGCAGTCGGGTCGTAGTGGAAGGACTTCCCCTTCCATTGCAAATTGTTAATCATCTTTCGCTGAACATCAGGGGTCTACTCCCCTGAAGAGACATGAGGAATATGTTGACTGGTGGGTTCTACTCATTTGTCCGCTAGTTGGTACTGTTCGTTAAATAGTCAAGATACATTCATGCAGGGTGGTTTACGGTCCTTCCTGGTGAATTACTGCTTCGTTAATGCATGGCTCATGCATTTTGGCTTCTTGAGCCTCAATTTGCTGTTGGGCCCTCCTGCGGGACCCCTACTACCTTACTGTACTGATGGCTTATGTAATGTTGTTTTCCTTCGGCTTATAGAAGGTTGGTTTTATTAGGCTGTATTTCTGGTGCTTGTTGGGAGCTTGTTCCCACATGCCTGTTCTGTACATCTGTATTTCTGGCTTGCTGGTTTCCCAGCTAGTCTGATTTTTTTATCTATATATTTCTTACATTTGATAAAAAAAAATATAAAAAAAAAGGATACTAACATGTAATGAGAGAATTAAAAATATAACATAAGTATTATAAAACAATTCAAAAGGATTAATTACAGGATAATTGAGTTCTGATTCATACATTATATCAGAGTTTACATAACTAACACACTACATGTTGAGCTAAGATTTTTATATACATCAAAATTTACACAAAAAGCATACTGCATAATCTAGCTAATATTAGTATGCTTGAGCTAAATTTTTACATAAGCTTAGCAAAGCAGAGTACTAAAAACTAATAAGCTCCCTGGGTATTAGATGAACCTGTTACAAAAACGACTTAATAAGTATACAATTATACTGACAACAGAAATAAAAATGATCATATAATGAATATAAATAAAGCATAAGTTTTCTATTAGTTTCCTAGGAATTCTAATAATCAACTTATAAATTTCTTGAGAATCATTTAAAAATCAATTAGACATCATTTACGTATTCTTAATTGAATACTCTTATTTTCTTACATGAGCCTAATGACTTTGTTTAATTGGTTTTATTAATTCTTTTTTTTTTTTTATCAAATGTAAGAAATATAAAGATAAAAAATAAACATCGCTGGAAACCAGCAAGTCCACTATACAAGCATATACAATAACAGGGAATAGACTCCCTGGAAACTAAGGGAACAAACTCCCAGAAACAGACCCCAAACCTAGCTAGCAGGCAGGGAACAACAAAGCAAAACACAACCTGCAACAAAAAACAAGAACAAAAGGGGAACAGGCTCCCAAAATGCTAAGGGAATAGGCTCCCACAGCCAAAGCAGAACCAAAGACAAAAACAGAGCAGCATACTAGCAACAATCCAAGGCAGCAACTTGTGAATAGAGAAGACATTACAGAAACAAGAAACAAACTCCCTGAAGACATAAAGCACAACATAAACAACCTAAACCATAGCAAAGCATAGTCTGCAACAAGAAAGCCCAAAATTCCATCATGGACAAACACCAGGAAACTTTCTGAAAAGCTCTAACAGCCACCAGGCAAGCTGGAGAAGAACACAACCAACATACCATCAAAACCCATAGAAGCTCCAAGACCAGAACAAGAAACCAAAATCTAATGCAAGCCAAATATCCAAGCTCATCAACACAGAACCACAACATAGAAACAACACACAAATTAATCAAAGGCAGTACCAACAATAACTACCTTCAAGCGAGATTTCCTTCGACTCTTACCCGATGGGATACCATGACCAAGAACAAGAGGCAAGCCTTTGCTTCGCGTTGTATAAGTGAACTTAGCAATAGGAGAGATCTTAGGTTTGCCATTTCCAGTTGTGTCAGACCCAGAAGAATCATCAGAGAGTGTGATAACATTACCACCCGAGGCATGGTGTGTTGCAAGTTGAGGAGAAAGCTCCCCGCAATTAGTGTCATATTTCTCAAAAACCTCCCTATTGAGGACAATGTGCCCTGCAGCAGCTGGATCAAAGGGACCAATAGCATTATAGTCATGTTGAGTTGAGACATCATGCTAAGGAGAGAGCTTGGGCTTTTTCCCCCCCTCGATAGCTTCTCGACTCCCAGATACCACCCCTACAGGATTGAGGCAACAGTCCCCTGTGGCCTAACCAATATCATCAGCAGAAAAACTAAGGTCAGATGCTCGCTTTATCGTCCCAGAAGCAGAAGTATGCTCAGCACCTGAGTGAAGCTTCTGACATACATTGTTGGTATAACCAGGAATACAACAAACGGAGCAGAATCAAGGCTTGTATTCATAGATGACCCTTTGCTTAATAATAATGTCATCTGGTATGGAGAGGCTGATTGAACAAGGCAAGTTGTTAGACAGATTCACTTCAATCATGACTCGAGCAAAGGACACCCGATACATGGAAAGAGTGAGGTCATCACATCTAATAGGTTTGCCAATAACACTGCTGATTTTTGACAGGCACGCCATAGTCCAACCTGGACATTTCAGGAAATTATACTTATCATTTTTCTCAGGTCATCCAAACATGGATACCCTTTACGAATCAAGCCTTATCGAGCCTTATGATTCCTTCAAGGAAATGTTATAGGCAATTCATATTCATTCATTATACATATGATACTTTCTATGCTTGTTTTGTTACTCATCATAACGTACATATACATATCAAGTGTATTTTAGAGTTAGCATATCAACGTTCAAGTGTTCGCACGACTCAGTTTTGAATAAACAAGATTTCAGTATTTATGACTCGGGTTTGCGTCAACAAAATTTCAACGTCTATTTCCATGTAGACCCTTTTATATGTTTTTTTTGAATGTTGACATATACATCTCTCATGTTTGGAAGAATTAATTTCAACATGAATCATTAGCATGCCCAAAATAATCATCTTTTACACATGTAAATTTGTCCATCAATTTACAACATGACCAATCTGCAGTTTTTGGTCTCTAAATGGAATTCTAGAGCTTCACTTCAGGTGGGGACAAATCCTAGTGAAATTTAACATCCTTAAGTACAACTTTCATGTATAAGGTTGCCCAAAATTCTGTTATTCATCTATTCTAAAATTAGTTAGAAATCAGGTAGTGAAATCTGTCCTGTTACAAACAGCTTGTCCACTCAATGGTATTTTGCCTATATCTGAAGTTCTATAACTCCAATTGAGGCAAGGATAATGCCAAATGTTAGTTAGCTCATTCATCTTCAACTTTTATATGAAAAGTTATGGAAGTTTCTATCATCTTTTATATCTAACAATAGTTTTAATTCTGATAACTAAAATGTCCAGTTACGAATAACTTGACCTCTTAATGGTATTTTGCCTATATCTAGAGTCCTATAACTCTAATTGAGGCAAGACCAATTCCACATGTTAGCTAACTCATTTCTCTACAACTTTTATATGAAAAGTTAAAGCAATGTCTATCATCTTCTATGTCTAACAATAGTTTTAATTTTGATAACTAAACTGTCTTGTTACGAACAACTTGACCTCTTAATGGTATTGTGCCCATATCTAGAGTTCTATAACTCCAATTGAGGCAAGATTAGTGCCATATGTGAGATAACTCATTTCTCTAAGACTTTTATATGAAAAGTTACAACAATGTTGATACGACCAAAGAGTTGATAATTTATCCCAAGTGCAGGAGTGTCGAAGTAATAAATAATCCGGTAAGACCGGGGTCAAACCATAGGGAGGTTAACTATATAAATTATAAATAATAATAATAATAATGATGATGATGATGATGATGATGATGATGATGATGAGTTAAAGTGGACTTTGAGATGTAAGATTAATATGAAGATTAAACAATGATCAAAACAGTTGTCAAGGTTAGAGGATCCACTAATGGTATTTCAAATAAGTATAATATAAACTCTTTTTATTACTCAACTGGAAACCATACACAAAGGAGGTTCCAATCGATTTATAAATTGTTAACATGATTACATTAGTTATCTTATTCGAATAATGCTAATACTTGTAAATGTTGTCAGGTATTCATGATATTAATTTATGTTAACAACAAATCAAGTTCCTTTCATAACACAAGTGTCGATTATATCATATAATTGGTTATGAAAGGATCAGGTATTTGTTGTACCAAGGGTTATACAACATTAATCTAGATTAACCATTTAATAAGCAAAGTATTAAGAGTGAATAAAATAACAACTACAAAACATGTTAGTATCAAACATTAAAGTCCATGTTAAGTTTATACTATACTTATTCTTACACTATTAGTGTAACCTTTTTACTTTGACATAATAAACTTAACTAAACATAATGAAGAAGAGAAACATAAATAAACAACATAAGAACATAAGTATAGTGAAGGAAATGAAAAGCATAAACAAGAGATTAAGAAAAATATAACATGAAATAAAACTTAAACATTACAAAAATATAAAGAAAGAAATAAAGAGCATGATCTTAATCTAAAAACCAAGATGTCTCAATGCATGGGAAATGCCTTCTTTTATAGGCCAAAATTTGGAACTATTGATTTGATGACTAATTGTTGAGTGGGTGGCCACATCTTGACTTGGTGACAATTCTTATCTTCTTGTCTGAACAAAACTTCATTTCTAACATCAGAATTTGAACAGATAGTCTTCATGAAAGTTCTAGGAAATTGTCTCAGCTTTCCAACAAAAAATGAATTGGTGCATTTGGACTCCTAGAACTCGAGATATGGGCTGAATAATGAATAGTGTCTGGGCTGCAGGACATATTTCGACATCTTTGTTGTTGCTACAATTTGAACTTGAAAATGACCTTTTTGAATCTTGAACTCTTCATGAAAGTTTTAGGCATATGTCTTAGCTTTCCATCCATATAGACTAGACCTAAATCCAAGTTCTACAGCTCCAATTATGATCCAATAACCGAATGGTGTTCCAGTTTGGACTGAACCAACATCTCTTTTCTAAGCTTAGCCCTCTCTTTGTCTTCTCAATTTCAGTAGTTAAACTCATCAATCAATCCTTTGATTTATGTGATAGGTTTGCATTTAAGATGAACATTTACCATAAGTTAAAAGTATCTTATATTATTAGACATGTTATTATAAAACATGCTCCAGTTAAGGAGTTATTGATACTTCTAGTGCAAAATGATGATATAAAACCTTGATAAAAATGCACTTTTAAGTACTAATCAAATGTCTATCATCTTCTATGTCTAATAATAGTTTTAATTCTAATACCCTAACTGTCCTGTTACAAACAACTTGACCTTTTAATGGTATTTTGCACATACCTAGAGTTTTATAATTCCAATTGAGGCAAGACCAGTGCCATATGTGAGCTAACTCATTCCTCTAAAAGTTTTATATGCAAAGTTACAACAATTTCTATCATATTTTATGTCAAAGTTTTGTTGGAATTTCCATTACCAAACTATCCAGACTTGAATTCATGGATTTAGACACTAATCAAACATTTCCTATGCATCTTTTTAACATCTTAGGATTCCATTATGTATAAAATCTATTAAGAACTAGCAATTGAAGTTCATTCCTCATCAAGACATCAAATCTTTCTTCTTCTTTTTTATTTTTATTTTCATGATAACATGACTCACAACTTCAAGCACCAACATAAAGTGTATAAATGCAAATCAAGAAATATAAAAAGAAGTTAAAAAAGATTTCACTTACTGCACATTTCATCAATCCTTATCATTGAACATAAAACATCATTATATTATTATAATACCATAGAAAACTCTCACTCCCCTCATATTTTTTTTTGGCTAAATGGTGGGGGTTTCCTACAACTCCCACCTTCATCAATCCTAGTTAAAAGAATATGTGTTCCTTGACTATTTATGCTCTAGAGTATGTATTTGCATTAATTTTTCATTTACCCTAATTTAATTCAAGAACCCTAAATCACTTCATTTGGGCTTTTCTTCTCATACAACCTCACACCTCAAATAACAAGTTCCAAGGGTAAAAGGTTACTCTTACCTCATGAATTTAGAAGAAATTTGAGGGAGTACTTGGGTGATTCTCTCCTCCTTCCTTCTGGTTTTTCTTCTTCTCTTTTTTTTTTTGTTTTAATCGGTTCTCTCTCTCTTTCTCTACTTCAAATTCTTGATTTTTCACCTTACAATTATTCTTCTTTCACTCAAGCACTTTGTAAGGGAGACATGCAAAGGATTTCTTGTTTGAAAATTGAAATGGGGGAGGGGCTGTTCTCTATAGTTTCAGCCAGCTTTATGGAGAAGAAAAGTCTCCATCTTACTCTCTCACATGTATTTATACCCCTTCCTAATTGGGATTAAGCTTTGTTTGGCTATTGTCCTATTAATTCATAGCATTTCTTCCTCTACAACTTTTATACACTTAAATCCTCTATCTTGTAATTTTTCATTTCCACACTTTAATAGTTAGATTAATTTCATAATTTATTTACTTATTTTGAACTTCATAAATATTGATTTTTTTTGTTTTTTTTTTAAATTTCAACTTGGGGTTTACATTCTCCCCTCTTAATGAGAAATTTCTTCCTCGAAATTCGAATACCTCAATTTATAAATAAGTCGGGATATTTTTGCTTAATCTCTGAATCTTTTTCCCATGTTTCTTCTCTGATTTGTGAGCTTTGCCACAAAACTCTAACGATGAGAATTTTCTTATTGCGAAGTTCTTTCTTACCCTAGTCAAGGATTTTTATTAGTTTCACCTCAAATGTTAGATCTTCTTTAACCTTTACTGAAACTTGAGGTAACACTCGTGAAGGGTCAATGTCAACTTTTTGTAGCAAGGAAACATGAAATACATTATGAACCTTGGCCAACTCTAAAGGCAAGTTTATTTCATATGTTATGGGTCTGATGTGTCTTAGGATTTTAAATGGTCCAATGTACCTCGGAGTTAACTTTCCCTTCATCCCAAATCTTAACATATGCTTCCACAGAGCTACCTTCAGAAATACTTTATCCCTAGGGGCTAAACTCAAGGGGTCTCCTTCAAATGTCTGCATATTTCTTTTGTCTATCCTATGCTGCATTCATTCGATCCTTAATGATCCTTACTTTTTCAGTGCTAACTTGCACCAACTCTGCCCCATACAACTTTTTGTCCCTGACTTCTTCCCAACACAAGGGTGTCCTACACTTTCTGCCATAAAGAGCTTCAAATGGGGCCTTTCCAATTGTTGTCTGATAACTGTTATTGTACGTGAATTCTACTAGCAATAGGTGCTCCTCCCAGTTTCCACCAAATTTCAAAGCACATGCTCTTAGTAAATCCTCTAGGATCTGAATAACTTTTTCAGATTGGCCATCAATCTGCGGATGGAAGGTAGTACTGATATTCAAATTTGTTCCCAAGGCATGTTGTATGTTTGGCCAGAGACGTGAAGTAAACCTTGGTTCTCAGTTTAAAACAATTGATACTAGGACTCTATGAAGCCTCACGACTTCATTCACATAAATCTTGGTCAACTTGTCAATTGGATCTGTCATTTTTACTAGTAGGAAAAGGTTAGACCTAGTTAGTCGATCCACAATGACTCAAATTGCATCATTTCCCCTCTTCCCCCTGGGTAATCCCGACACAAAGTCCATTATGATCATCTCCCACTTCCACTCAGGGGTTTGGTAATGGTTGTAACAACCTTGCCGGCTTTTGGTACTCCACTTTTACTTGTTGGCAAATACTACATTTTTCCATAAAATCAACCACTTCTTTTCTCATATTTAACCACCAGTAGTATTGTTTCAAATCCTGGTACATCTTTGTGCTACCCGGATGCACTATGAGTTTCGACTCGTGAGCCTCTTGTAATAGCTTTCATTTAAGGGCTTTGTTGTCAGGCACATATATGCGTCACCACAACATTATCATCCCATCATCTCCCACTTGGAAAGGAGTTTCACTTCTCGATTCTAGCTTATTTCTTCCCTTTGACGCTTCATTATCAATTTGTTGTGCCTCTAATATTTTTTCTCGATACCTTGACTTCACTCTTAGTTGGGCCACTAAGGATCCTTCAGGATTCACATTTAATATTGCCCCCAATCTCTTCAACTCAATTAAGGTTTTCTTATCCTAGGTCGTTGGCTCATCCATAACTGCCTTGCTTTTACGGCTGAGGGCATTCACAACTACATTCGCTTTTCCTTGATGATAATTTATAATATAGTCGTAATATTTAATTAGTTCTATCCATCTTTGTTGTCGCATGTTTAACTCCATATGTGACATCAAATACTTCAGACTCTTGTGATCTGTAAAGATTTGCACCCGGGATCCATATAAGTATTGTCTCCACACTAGGGAGGCGAAAACCACCGCTGCCAATTCTAGGTCATGAACTGGGTAATTGATTTCGTGAGTCTTTAGTTGTCTTGATGCATAGGCAACCACTCTTCCATGCTGCATTAAGACACAACCCAATCCTTTCCTTAAGGCATCACTGTAAACCACAAAGCCTTCTGTTTCAGATGGAAGGGTTAGTACGAGGATAGTAGCAAGCCTTCTCTTTAATTCTTGAAAACTTTCTTCGCACTTCTTTGACCACTCCCATCTTATATTCTTCCTAGTGAGTCATGTCAATGAAGTTGCTATTGTTGAAAACCCTTCAATAAATCTTCTATAATATCCTGCCAATCCAAGAAAACTATGGATTTCAGTTATCATAGTAGGCCTTTTCCATCTCAAAACTGCTTTCACTTTCTGAGGGTCCACAAAAATGCCTTCCGAAGATACTACATGTCCTAAAAAGGTTACTTCTTTCAACCAGAAGTCATATTTGTTCAACTTGGCATACAACTCGCGACTCCTTAGAGTCTGTAATGTCTGTCTCAGGTGTTGTTCATACTCATAGGATTTAGAGTAAACCAAAATGTTATCAATGAATATGAAGACAAACTTATCATAGTACGATTGGAATACTCGGTTTATTAAATCCATAAAAAGTATTGGAGCATTAGTTAATCTGAATGGTAGCACCAAGAACTCAAAGTGTCTGTAGCGAGTTCTGAAGGCAGTTTTCGACACATCTTGCCCTTTGATTCGCATATGGTAGTATTTTGATCTTAAATCAATCTTTGAGAACACTTTAGCACCCTTCAACTGATCGAATAAATCATCTATCCATGGAAGCGGATATCTGTTCTTTACTGTCACTTTATTCAGCTGGCGGTAATCTATGCAAAGCCTTAACATTCCATCTTTCTTCTTCACAAATAATACAAGTGCCTATCAAGGTAAACTGCTTGGTTGTATGAACCCTTTGTCTAAGAGCTCCTGCAATTGAATTTTCAACACATCCAATTCCTTAGGGGCCATTCTATACGACTGTTGGGTTATAGGAGACACCCAAACAATATGTTGATGGTGACTTCAACTTCTCTTTTTAGGGGTAGTCCCGGTAGTTCTTGCAGAAGTACATCCGGAAATTCCCTCAATTGAAACGTCAAACAGTCCTATTTTACCATTTTCTAAATTTATCATATAGGCAAGGTATGTTGTACAACCTTTCTTTAGTAGTTTCCCCGTAGCTATAACTGAGATTATGTTTGTAAGGCTGGAAATTCTCTCCCCTTTTAAGACCATTGTTTCACCCTTAGCCCCTTAGAAGGTTATTGTTTTGTAAAACAGTCTAAATGAGCCTTATTTTTACCCAACCAATTCATGCCTAGGATTATATCAAAATCACTTAATTTTAGGGGTATTAAATCTACTTCTAGTTCAAACCCATTAATGTTAATTCTCACCCCTTCAAATACAACATTTGTTTCCACAGTTTCACCCAAAGGTGTCCAAATAATAAATCCTTTTCTACCATTCTTGTTCCCTTATTCAGTTTGGCTACATTTTTATTAGCTATAAACGAGTCGGTAGAACCAGAATCAAACAAAACATGCATTTGATAGGTATTCATTTGCAGCATACCCGCCACCACATCTGATGCTGCTCTGACATACTCCTGGGTTGTATGGAAAATTCTTCCTTGAAACTTGTCATTTTGCATTCTAGGTTGTCCATTATTAGAGTTGACTCTTGACTGAGTCGACTTTCCTGGTCTGTTTACCATGATAGACTGCTGGTGACTTTGACTTTGCTACCTTTGATTCTTAGGTTGTTCAGTATTTAACCAGGGGCATTCTCTTTTAAAGTGACCCTTCTTACCATAATGATGACATCCTCTTCCCAAGTACTACTAGGCTCTCTACCTATGACCTTCTCCTCGGCATGTATAGCATCGGTCAGGAGAAACCAAGCAATTCCCAGGGTATCTTTGTTCACACTATGCACAAAAAGGGAAGACAATTTCTTTCTAATAGTTAGACCCCCTATAGCAATAGTCCTGGAGCGGGCCTGACCACCTCCTAACTTCTCACCAATATTCTGTCGAGAACTAGCTGATGTCCCCTTTTTTTTCTTGAATTGAAAGAACTCTCCGCCTTTACCCTTCTTTGGAAGTGGTGGCTTGCCTGAAAATTCCATATCCTTTCGTTTTCATGCACCCTCGTGACTCTGTTGGCCTTCTTCCATATAAGCCTCTAACGTATATGCTGCTACAATCAGTTCTCTTACTGTTTTAAATTGCAAAGCAATCAACCCCTGCTTCAATTCTTGTCCGAAGCCATCCCTCAGCTTTTCTATCATGTGTTGTTCTGATGGGACATTATATGGTGTGAATAGTGAGAGGTCATGGAATCGCCTCTCGTACTCGATTACTGACATCCCCTCATGTTTCAAGGCTAGGAATTCATGTTCCTTCATCTTTCGATGATATTTGGAGTAATCTTAATTCTCAAACTTTGTCTTGAAATCATTCCAGGATAGGGTTTTTGTAGCCCTCCTCAACTAAACTGTCTCCCACCAAGTCATAACACCGTCTGATAGTAGTTGTGTAGCACAATCTACCTGCAAATCATTTGGTATCTTAATTTGAATCATCGTTTTCTCTACATTTCTAATCCACCTTCCTGCCACTTCAACATCCTGTTCACCTAAGTAGGGTTCATAACCCATTTCTCTCATTATTTTCACCAATCAAACTAGATGTACCACATTATTAGTAGTTGTAGCTGTAGTTGTAGGTGCTTCTGAAATGGTTTAAGCGATGGGTGCAACTGGGGGTGTTGGCATGGGAGTGGCATCACTACTCATACCTTCCATTTCTGCTTTGACTAGCTAGACCAGGAGCATCGAATCAACATAAGAAACAGATGGCCTTGTAGGTGTAGTTTAAGGAGGCTCCTTTGCTCATTCCCGTGAGGCTGACATGGTCGGCTGTACATCCCCAGTTTTCTTTGGTGCTTGTCTGACTTGAGGCCCCGTCGATTCTTCATGCCCTGCTTGAGTCGATATTACGGGTGCAGGTGAAGTAGTATCTTCCAAAGGGCTCTCTTCTCGCCCCTCATAAAAGTCTATATCTCGGTTCCCCCTCCCTATAGAGGATATATCTGTTCTAATCTCTTGGCGAGTACGTACCATCCTACAATAGATTAATAAACATCATTACCCTTTTTTTTGAATTCTTCCCAAAATCCATACGAGGGCTCTGATACCAACTGTAATAGTCCCAGCTATTTGTTTCTATCAACGCTAAAAAATCCCACATATACTCTTAGTTTAAGGGTATTTTTTTATTATTTGAAAAAAATTCTACCGAAATTTTGGCAGAGTTTCCTTTGGTGTTTGTAGAGGTGGGATTATAGGTTCTTAATGATCTTTATATCTTTCCTCCTCTTCATCAAGAATCAGTAAGAAATCATATTTCTCACTATCATTTACTTCTCAATCCCATGCTCCTTCTTTATTGAACTCAACATCTCTACTAATCACCATCTTTCCTTCATTAGGGTTGTAAACCTTGTATCTTTTGGACTTTTGATCATAACCCACAAAGATCATCCTTTTGCTTTTGTCATCTAGCTTGATCCTTACTTGATCATTTACATGCACATAATCAATGCTCCAAAAAACTTTCAAGTGAGAGACACTTGGTTTTCTTCTACTCCATGCTTCTTGTGGAGTCTTGCCATTTAAACTTTTAGTATGACATCAATTTCACAAGTAAATAACACATTTACAGCTTTAACCTGAAACTCTTTAGACATCTTCTTAGTTTTGAGTATGCTTCTGGCCATGTCGAGGATGCTTTTATTCTTTTTCTCTACCATGCCATTTTGTTATGGGGATCTAAACACCATTAAGAGTCTCTTTATACCATGATCTTCACAAAACTAATTAAAATCATTAAATCAAAATTCACCCCTCCTATCTGTCCTAAGTAATTTTATAGAATAACTACTATCTTTTTCAACTAATATGTAACAACCCGGCTTTTCAAGCCCAAAGGAACAGTAATTTTGTTTTTGTACTTGACACACATGGTGCCGATAATCGGCAAACCTGATCCCTCACATCATCAAAATACGATCCATACAATCAACATTACATTTAAAAGTGAATCTTACATAAACACATAATATTATGGTTGCATGATTAGAAGTTCATATTAAAAATATACATACATAGACATGAGTTTACATTCCTATCCTACTAATAGCCATTACGAATTTAAACAAAAGGGTCTAATAAAAGTTATACGATCAGTACATTGATTCATACAAAATACATTGTGATTTAGAATGCATCTACATAATTCCTTGCAAAAGTAGGTTCCCATGTATTGGGTTTCCTAGACATCTCGTTGGTGTGACATCCCTGTTGCAGTACAAAACATTTAAGAGAATGCAATTACTTAATAATAATAATAATAATAATAATAATGATAATTAAACGGTTTGGCAGTTAAATGAAACATTAACATTTATAGTTTCTTCATGTACTTAGTATAAACAACTTGTAGTACATATAGATGCACCAATTCTTGCAATCAACCATAATCTTAAACCTGGCTATCCTCTTAAGGCATCATTTGCTGAGTTTAACCGTTCACTCACCCCGGTCATCCACTTCGGATGCCATTAGCCAAAGCTAATCAATCGTTCGTCCCGGTCATCCACTTCGGATGCCATTAGCCGAAGCTAATCATTCATTCGTCCCAACCATCCATTCGGATGCCATTAGCCGAAGCTAATCATTCATTCGTCCCGGTCATCCATTCGGATGCCATTAGCCAAAGCTAATTGACCATTTGTCAACATTTAAGCGTTCGACAATCTAATATCTGTTCTAACGCAATATGGTAACATTCATGATAAAGTATTTTATTATTCAACATATGAAAAAGGAAGGTGCAAGTCATCTACCTGCTCCACCTGCGGATTGTTCTGGTCTTGACGATGGTCCAATCCCGACCGCACCACCTAAAACATCAATGGTCACAAATCAGTACATGGGTATCTTTGAATCACACTCGTCACCACACTTATTTAAAGAGTACATATGTTCACATTCAAGTGTCCCACATTTTACATCATCATACCATGAAATTGTTACTAGCATTTAAGTCATTTTAGCCTAGGAGGCCTATTGTACAAATTGACAGCAAAAATTGGTTTGCTACAGGCTGCCAATTCGGCAGCGAAGCTGGTTTTCTGCAGGCGGCCAATTCTTTAGCGAAAACTGGTTCGCTGCAAGCTGCCAATTCGACAGTGAAAACTGGTTCGCTGCAGACAACTCAGTTTCGGCAGCGAATGTTAATTCGCTGCAGCCGACACAGTTTCGGCAGCGAATCACAAATTCGCTGCAGAACACGCCATTTGGCAGCGAATGCCAATTCGCTGCAGACAACACAGTTTCGGCAGCGAATCACAATTTCGCTGCAGAACACACCATTCGGCAGCGAATGTTAATTCGCTGCAGACGACACAGCTTTGGCAACGAATCATAATTTCACCGCAGACAACTCAGTTTCGGCAGCGAATGTTAATTTGCTGCGGACAACACAGTTTCGGCAGCGAATCACAATTTCGCTGCAGAACACACCATTCGGCAGCGAATGTTAATTCGCTGCGGACGACACAGCTTCGGCAGCGAATTACAATTTCGCCGCAGACAACTCAGTTTCGACAGCGAATGTTAATTCGCTGTAGCCGACACAGTTTCAGCAGTGAATCACAATT
>Ga0307515_10009721_pt1 | contig 18533 bp, 17 predicted proteins | sample 17_EM_MG_FD_194513 | JGI IMG/M metagenome (GOLD analysis project Ga0307515, IMG submission 194513) | Populus trichocarpa ectomycorrhiza microbial communities from riparian zone in the Pacific Northwest, United States - 17_EM | ecosystem: Host-associated > Plants > Roots > Unclassified | place...
TTAGGATATAAGATTATTATTATAAACAAATTTACTAAAGAGAATAACTTTATAATCTATAGCAATCTTATCTATTAGAGCTTAACTAAGAGCAAGCGTATTACCTAAAGTGTTTTAGTGTTAGAAATATATAGAATAGTTAGCGGAGTTAATATAGTAATTGCAATTAGAACTACCCTAAAGATAATTATAGATTAACTTAAACTTCCTATTATCCCTACAATCGTATACACTAATTTATTTTCCCTTTATAAGTATTTAGTTAAGCTTGGTACTATAAAGGAGAAGCGCCTTATAATTAATATTATAGCACTTTAGCAATCCTATAAGCGTTAAGAACTCTTTAAAATTTAATAGATTAATAGCTAAGATAACCCGGTAAATGCAATAATAAAGGCAAACCCAAATAAGGCACTAAAGACGTTTGTTAATATAAATACTCTATATATATAAGTTAAAGGTTAGGTTAAAAGGGAGTCCCTAGAAATTTCTTAGTTATATAAAGTCTTAAAATATCTAGAAACTTTAACCGGTAGTTAAAGTTATCTAATTAGTTAGATTCTGCAGACCCTAACTTAAACTAGCTAATTAGGATTTTTTATCCCCGGGATAGAAAATCGCTATTAGCTCACTTACCGCTAGCGCCTTAGCGGCCCTACTAATAAAATACCTACCCATAACTTATAAGTAAGAAAGCACCACGTGCTAAAAGGTAAATTTTAGGACAGCGAGACTTATATTATAATAGCAATAGTAAGTAAGGAGGATTAATTTTTGTTCCGCTAGTTAAGCGGTATATATATATAGATAGCAACCATAAAAAAAGAGTTGCTAGTATTAGGAATAAAGGCAAATGGTTACTATATAAGGTATATTGCTGTCATATATAGCAAGTTGCCGTTACATGCGGCAAGTTGCCATCACGTGCCGCCGCGGCACTAGCGTGGTGAGGAACCTTAAGTTCCTCACCCCTTTCTTTAAGAAGAATATAAAACAATTATCATACTATCTATAAACCGTAGCTACGTAATATCCCCCTTGTGTAACCAATAGTCTTACTATCTCCTATATAATTACTATATTATCCACCTAGCGTCCCTTTTCTACCCTAAGGCTTATAGGGACCGCTAGAACTTTAACTAGGTAATCCTTATAGAGTACTTTTATGCTAATACGTTCTCCTAGCCTATCCCCTACCCTTATAGCTCATTCCTTTACCTATTAGTCCTTTAGGGTAACTCTAATATCTTTACTCCTAAGGTATTAGACCGTAATAGCGTTATAAACCTCTTTACGGATTTCTATAAGGACTTCTATTTCTAATTATCCCCTAAGCCCCTCTACTTTTTCTATATTTGGTTATATTATAATTATATACCTGGTTATTATCTTAAGGGGGGTAAGTTCCCTATATTATAGAAGCGCAGCTACGGCAGCCTAGGTGCGGTTCACCGGTAAGGGGGGGTTTTATTTATTTTTAATTTTGCTTAGCCGTTAGAGGATTTAATTAAGGGTTTACTAAAGGGGCGCCTAAGGTTCGCTGGACTGGCGGAGCCATTCTACTAGCTGCGTTAGATCATTATAGCTAACGGTTACTCCCTTATAATTCTAGGTACTAAACGCGTCTAATAGGCTTTATATTTTATTAGATGCCTTCTTAATAAAGGTATTTCCGCTTTATAGTGTGGCATTCGCCCGTCTTTATTGTGGAGGGCCATTGCTAGGCGTGGTTCTGGCGGTCGCGCGCAAGTGCGAACCACCGTCGTTCGACGTATGCCTCCCCTGCGATGCATGCATCTTAGGGGGATTCTCTGGGTGTTTTATAGGGTTCTTTTGGTTGGTTTTAGTCTTTTTGGGCCGGGTGCAGCAAGAGCTCCAAGGTTGCGAGTTCTCTATTAGTTAATATAGCGATATAGATAGTATTAGATAAGAAAACAGGTCATAGATTAACTATAAAGAGAGAACTATCTAGGTAGGGACTATAGTCCTTTAAATATATATCCTAACTCCTAAGAAATCCCCTTTATACGTAAGGTACGTAAGGCACGTAAGGTATATAAGTACGCTTAGTACGTTTTCTACGTTCAGTATATAACTCGTAACTACCTACGTAACTTACCTATAGTTCTACTAATTCTATTATAGCCTATACTATATCTCGTAGCCCGCCTAGTTTACTAAGAAGTATCTGTAATACTTCTGTTATAAGGTCCGTAATATTATACTCCTCCTCTTTATCTTCGTCCTCAAAGATATCCTATATCTCTAAGTCGTTAATTAGAGGTATAGTACCCCCTTAATTAATTTGGTTTTCTTAGTTACTTATTATACCTAAGGCAACCCCTTTATTATCCCACTCGTAACGTTATACCCGCACTATTACTCTTATAAGCACCTCGGGCTTGCAGCCCTCTTGCTCTCCTCATCGATTCGTCTCCTGTACGAGGGTATTGCCATACCTACTCTTTACCATATCGTCCTCTTTCATCGACTCTCCTGTGACCCTTGCTCGGCTTGCCTGCTCCCTATCGTACACCTGGGCAATGTGCCTCACAGAACCTAATCGGCCAAAGGCTTTACCACCATCTATACTGACGTTTTGCCTTATTTAAACGCTTGTATATTGAGGTTTAGGCTTATCTAAGCCCTGCGACAATTTGCCGGAACGTAATATAGGTATGGTAGCTTATTCTAGGTGGTAAGCCCTAAATTCGTGGAAGTCGATTTATTTTTGGTGGGCGCACGCCACCGGGTTGACTTCACCCACGAAAAACGCGAAAGCCAACCAGAAGCAAGTGCCCCACCGACCCCTCGGGGCCATGTACCATCAGAATGGACAAAGCTACCAGAAGCGCAAGATCAGGTTCTGTCTATCACTAAGCGCCTGCGCCTGTTTCGAGAAGCTTCAAACCTCGAGATAGCCATCTTTGCCTCCCCAGAGTCGCTTCCTAGAATGGGCTACTGAGTATGTATTTTAGGGAACCACAAATGAAGCCAAACGAACCAGAGGAGCCTGGTAGTTCTGATTACAACAAGAGGCTCTGGCGCCGTGTGCGAAACGAGAAGATCATATCAAGAAACCGGCCACTGAAAGCTAAGGCGGGAAGTGGTCGATGGGACACTGGGATCGCCTTGCTTAATGTGGGCTTTCAACCAGTTAAGCTGTGTTACCATCAATTCGAGGATCATCTGGCAATTGCTAATGACAGGGATACCGTATGGTGCGTTGATCCACTTTAAGAGTTCTTCAATATTGCTGACAATGACTAACATTTGGGATTGGTAACGACAGGTTCGATTGAACCGCTTTTCCAACGCCAATCCTCTAGGCTCTAGAATCAATGAGATTCGCTACATCAACGAAGATGATTGGCCGGGTCTTCAGACGGTGTCATCAAGATCTACCGCAGTTATGAAGTCCCGTAGAAGATCGAAGTCGTTACAGCATTCCGAGCATTGACAGACCTAATTCTCAGTAACAAGAACGCTAGTCTCGTCCTAGACTAGGAGCAAGACGCAGGCCGAGCCCTAGTCGGTGGTGTCGTGAAAGTGATACGGGTCTGGAACGCTGCCACGGAAATCTGCACAACAGTATGTTTTTCCTTCCCTTCATCTCAACCCATTCCACCCAGTTCATTCTAACAACGATATCAACAGGACATTCCAGCCCGCTCAGGCTCCTGCATCGCATCCCTAACCTCCGACCAAGTCGCCGGTGACATCTTCGCTGCCAGCTTCGGCGACGACGCCATCCGCCTCTTCGACCAACGTCTCAAACCTAGCGTCGCTATGGTCAAATGCTGGCGCAACCGCAAGCAATGGATCACAAACATCCATATGCAGCGCGGCGGCATGCGCGAACTCGTCTCTGGCTCCTGGAGTGGCGAGATCCGGCTCTGGGACATTCGTATAGATGCGCCGGTTGAATCGATTCAAGCCTTGAATACGCATGCGGGTGCACATGCCCATGCCAGCAACAAAGCCGATGGTGGTAAGGGAGGCGATACGTTACATGAGCACACGCCCGTTTTCGCCGTGGGAAGCGATCATCATTCGGTTAAGACATTTAATGTGAATGGGAACTTTCTGGGGGCTTTTGAGCCGTAAAGCTCGTTCCTGAATGGGACACGCGGGACGCCGATTTCGGCGACGGCATTCCATCCGCATCGCATGGTGCTTGGGTGTGTGGCAAGGGGGATCAACACGTCAATCTTGTCGGGAATTGATTTGATTGACGATAACCCGACACGGGCCAATTCAGGTCCACTAGTAACAAGGTGGGGAGGGAGAGACGGGAAGATGCGAGAAATCTGGGCGTTCGTAATCGAAGATTTGATGGTAGTGTGCTGACTTGGACAAGGTTATTTGTGAAGCATGGCGTGGTCGGTCAAAAGGGTAATGTGGGGTGGGACGGCGCTTTCAGATGGAATTCGGATTACAATGCTTGTTTACTCCAGGTCCTGATAGCGCTGCACTGCGTTTTACTTATCGAGGATCCATGAAGTGGTAGAGGCGCACAACGAGCATCACCTTTATTATTCGGTGATGCCTGTAGTATACAGAATGGATGATCTGATCATGACTTCCATTCTACCAGGCGCTGAAGTGATGTCTCCATGTTGGATCAGCGGTCTCAGCGGTTCCCCCGAGTCCTGGACCTTCCCATAATTCAACACAGACACACAGGCACGCAAGGCCTTGCTTGCAAGCCAGATACTGTAATCCCCGCTGATATTGTCGCCGCACCAGCTTCACTCAGCTTATAGTGTGATTCTCTTCGCCTATACCTTCGTCGGAATGAGGGAAAGCGGAAGCTTGGGACCGCAACTCACTTACCGAGGCGTGGCATAAGGTAGCAGGAGCGCTAGGTTCTGACCACTCTCAGGGGTTGTTGTTCCTGGCCGCGGTTTTCATGGATGTCGCTGACGTGAAGAGTAGAGATTTGTCCCTCGGATCGTTGTAATAATACAGTTGTTCTAAAATGTCCACCATCACAGCTTGCATACTTCAAACCATCTTCGAATCAAGGTCCGAAAACAATGAGTCCCAGTCGGGCATATCAAAGCTCGGGCCCAGCTCAATATAATTCTGCCATATCTGCTCGAAATTGGAGTCTATCGTCAACGGAGGATCTTGCTGAAGAGTCTGATCCCATGTGGTAGGGGCATCATCAAACATCTGCTGCGCGGCCCCATCGCTGCCACTCGTTGGTGGGACAACTGTGGTGGCAGCAGACAACGTCTGGTCCTCACCATTGTGCGCGTTAGATGGCTCCGGACTCGTGAGGCGGACCTTATATTTGCGAAGGACGTCGGTCATTGAGTCGAGAAATTTGGCCGCCATAGATGAGTGCTCCTTGATGGCCTCCAGCATCTGGCATGCCTCCCGGACTTCGTTTTTTCGCTCCTCTTCCTGTACCTCGTCTTTGTTGAAGCAAAGATCCATGACGAGTACTGTGGTCGCGAGAAAAATTTGATGGGAGACCGCACACGATCTTTGATGTGAAGCCAAGATCGGAACGTCTTCCTGATCTAGTAGACGCTTGATCTCTAATGCTCTGCGTGCAGAAGAAAGACCAGCGTCTCTAGAGTATCGGTAGGCGGGATCTAGGGTTCCTCGAATCAGAAATGGCTGATGCAGCTTGCACCGTCTGATGTGCATGTTGAGATTGATCACGTATCGCTGCATCGTGAGGTGCGGATGCTGCCGAATTAGATCCCGGCTCTGCCGACGACTTGCCTCATCAACTTGGAAGAACACTGGCAATTCTCGTAGAAAAGCCTCGAATTCAGCGTCCAGCGATACGATGTCCTGGTAATTGTAGAGCTCTGGTGCCGAGATAGATATTGGCATGGCATCTGCAATTCGACGGCAAATGTCTGCAAGCCTGATGCGTTGTCGGAAATAGGACATGGATGTGAGTTCGTTAAGTGGCTTCGAGGCTTCAAAGTTACCACGGCTCAGATCTTCGTCGTCGATATTGAGGGGGACATTGACTCTCATCTGGTGCGGATGGGCAAAATAAGTCCCCTCTTGAGGCCCACCTAGACAAGCAATCATCCTTCAGATCTGTTAGCATGCCGGCAGGTAGAAAGGACAAATTCAATTTACCAGTCTGTCGCAGCCATCTGCCACCAAACTCTTCTCTTAATTTCCTTCTCGATCAGCTCATTTTTCGACAGTGGTGGTTGGTTCCGACTCTGAGGAACATCCAGTTTATGCAATCCCAACTCACGCGCCTGAGCCATTCCAAACCCAAAAAGCGATACTGCTCGTGAAGTAGGGCCTTCCATGTCGTAAAGTAGAAACCCCATGATGTTTTTTGCCTGTAAGTCTTCTAACGTTGGGCCTGTTGTTCGTCGCGTATGCTCCATCACATCGAAGGCAAACCTCGCCCAGAGGATCGCAACTTGGTGAGCTTCTTGAGTCGTCCTGAACAAAGAATGGACACGAGTTTCGTGGGACATCGCAAGTGCCACGGTCGCAAACATGGACATAAGCAGCGTAACGTGACTTGGTTCCACTGGCTCTCTTCGAAAGAGTTGCAGATAAATAGTGTCCATCTTTTTTCGCACGAATGGAAGGTGGAGGATATGTTGAAGGTACTCGACGGCCTTTGAATAGCTCTCGAAGAGCAGGACAGCTTCCTCTTTTATGGGAAGCGAAATGCATCTTGTAAGCATTCCGAGCGTCGGAGCTTGGTGGTCCGTGGCTGGGATAGGATTTTTCAGGATCTGTTGGATGGGACAAATGCGGAAGATGAGACCTTCGGACAGCTCCACCATTCTCGAGTGTTCCACTGAGCCCACAGCCTCCAATCTCTGGATTTCGAACTTATGAGCCTCCTCACCTTCCGACATTGGTGAGGGCATCACGAAAGTAGGCGACTGCGAAACCATGCTTATCCTTTCCGGAGATGTTACATTACTGTTCTGACCGTTCTGGTGTAACACAATCTCTTCGAGCTTCTGAAGTCGCGCCATTATGGCCGCATTCTCCGTGGGCTCGGGCTGACGGCGATGTGCAGGCAAAGGCTGTCGGAATTGACGCTCGCAAGGGACACCTCGAGCGACACAGTTGGAGCATGGCTGCTCTCGATTGCACTTGAGTTTCTTGACGCGGCATAGTTGGCAAGAGACGGGTTCCTGGCGAGGTCGTGAAAGGCGTCGTATTCGATGGAGGTCTGTCATGGCTAGGACAAGAACAGAAGAGTCCGAGGCTTCGTAGGGCGAGCCTCTCAGTGGAGTGGTCACACGCAGCAACGAGCTCTGGGTTAGATTGCGAAAGAAAATGACGTAGGAGATAGAAATTGAGAGTGGGATGCAAAAGAAAGTCGAGAGTCGCGGCTTCAACTCAACGTACTTCGTCAAACGCGCTGTTTCGCGTTGCGCGACTGGGAGAGCGAAGAAGCCTCCACGCAATCACTTCGTATTCAACATCACTAGCAAGCGAATAAATGCGACTAGCGACTAGGAAATCTGGATGCGTCAATGATTTGATGCCAACGGGTTTGAAAGGGTGGGAAAAGGCGCTCGGGGAGACAGGGACATTGGCCGGAGCGTCCGCGGAATGTCCGAATATCGGAAAGCTTAATTGAGGCACGCTCATTGGTGGACTGTCCGCCCCCTGAAGCCTTGATGCTGGGGGCAATCTGATAACAGTGCCAATGTAGCAAAGAGGGCGTAGAGTGTTTGATTAGATTGGGTGCTGATGATGAGGCACCCTTGAAAGCTTTCTGATGGTCCACAGTTATTAAGCTAATTCTGCGCCGGTGGTAATATCTATGAACTGAGCTTCACGACGCATGAGGAGCGTCCAGGAGCTTCCCATGGACGCTCCGAGAGATACTTCCGAACCCCCTTATATAGGCCTGATTGCATCACCCAAAGAGACAGCAAGACAGCAAAAGTCAAAGATTTACTTCTTCGATCAGTCGCAAACCCCAACATCCTAAGAAACAATCACTATGGAGGAGTCAGCCCAAGCCGGTGCCGCTGTCGTTGCACACGAAACTGAGAAGGAATTCGTCCACGGCCAGGCAAACGATTGTGTTACTACTGCCTCTCTGGCCAGGGATAAAGAGAGCGCCGACAAGAACACGCATGAATTCAGGTCAGCTTCTTGCCCGCGCAGGAGATTACAGACTAACAAAGCCTAGTCCTCGAGCGTTGACGGCCGTCGTCGGAGCCTCTCTCGCTTTCTTCTGTACTACGGGCTTTATGAACGCCGTCGGTCTGTTCCAGGACTACTATTTTGAAGGGCCGCTTCACAGTAGGTCCGCCTTCGACATCTCATGGATCGGCTCCTTCGGCACGTTCGCCATGTTCCCCTTCGCCGCTCCGGCAGGCATGCTGACCGACAAGGGTGGTCCAATGGTGAGTGGTTTGGCCGAAACCGTGCGGATTGTACTCGTGCTAACCCTTTGGGTAGTTGCCGATGCTTGTCGGTAGCATTGGCCAGCTTGTTGCCATCTTCATGATATCGTTATGTAGGGAGTATTACCAACTCTTCCTTGCCCAGGGCATCCTTCTAGGATCAAGCATGTCCTTTCTGGTTCTACCAAGTTTGTCGACCGTGTCGAGACACTTCATCAAACATCGTGGGATTGCAGTTGGACTCTGTATTTCTGGCTCATCCATTGGCGGTGTCATCTGGCCGATCATGATCAACAAACTGCTGAATAGCGACGGTGTCAGCTTTGCCTGGACGATGAGAATCGTCGGCTTTGCCATGATACCATTGATGGCCATTGCCTGTCTGACTGTTCGCCCGCCCGCAGTCAAACATTCGGAAGATAAGGAAGGCGCCGCTGGTAAGCATGGCGAGAAGAGAGACATCAAAGCAGGTCTGGCAATCTTGAAGAACGCCAAATTCCTGACATATTGTCTTGGAGGCTTCATCTTCTTTTTTGGCCTGTATTCCCCTTTGTTCTATCTGACCTCCTACGCCACCAGTCTGCACAAGTCTCCAAGTTTCGCCTTCTACCTCATTTCCATCCTCAATGGCGCCTCCTTTTTCGGCAGAGTTTTGCCCGGCATCCTGGGTGATCGTTATGGGCATTTCAATCTGTTGTCTATGGGCGCGGTTTCATGTTCCATAATCGCCTTTTGCTGGGCTGCCGTGAGCAGCACCGGAGGTTTGGTAGTTTTTGCGATAGCCTATGGCTTTGCTTCTGGGGTGAGTCCCTTCCGCAAAGTCCTCGATGTGAGGCCTAGCGCTAACAAAATGCAGTCGATTATGAGTACCCAAGCTGCTTGTGCCGCACAATTGGCCACAAAAGAGACCCTTGGTACGGCACAGGGCTTGGTTTTGGCTGCCGGATCATTCACGTGAGCTCTTCGTCTTCCATCTTGTTGCTCAAGTCAGCTAACGGCTCATATATGCAGTGGCCTCTTTGGAGCTCCCATAGCCGGCAAATTGATACCGAAGGGGTATCTCGATCTCTCTATGTTTGCTGGTTCGGTCATGGGAGTAGGCACGATCCTGTTCGTACTAGTTCGTCTCCAACTGAACCCTAGGCTGTTCAGCAAAATTTAGACCTTCTTCGAGACGCAATGTCAGACGTCGTAATATGACAAAGGCGCATCCATACTAGATGAGCCTAGTGAAAAGAACAAACTTGAACCACGTCCTTGTCGCATTGGAGTTAGAGGGTTATGTGAAGCGGCCAGCGTTCAATGTTGATTGCAAATTCCACTCCACATCTAAAATGTAGAATATCATCTCGAATTAGCGCACGTGAAGTCGTATCTTCAAAAGTGCTTGAATGACATTCGAAGGTTCGGTTCCGGAGATCGCTGGGGCTCGTTCTTCAAAGAAGGATTACGTGCTCCCCCATGGCTTGCTGTGTAGAGATCCCGGCCGGCATGACGAGGTACAGCAGCGTGCTTGGAGCCCTCAAGCTTTCCAACGACTTAAGCGTAGGCCATCCTGCTGCAACACGCAAAGCTTGATCCCAGATTTCGCCCATAAATCCGGTCCAGATAGAGATGCTACATCAAGATCGCGCGGACTTCTTCCCATCTCCACATATCCAAGGATTCAGAAGTCGCAGCAATCTGCTCGATAAACCATTTCCAGGTATCTGAGCCTTTAGAAGTGTGATGGGTGCCAAAAAATAGGAGCCAGAGAACCGTACCATAATAGACGGAACGAGTGTCCGTTGGCCTCTGTTGCTGACCGTACGCGTCCGGCGGTTTGGGCGGCTGGTCACTAGGATAGTACGGAGCACGGGCGGAATGGAAAGGGTGATCCTGCTCGCGTAGGAGACCTGTATGTACGGTAGCAAGGCAATCAGAGTGCCCTTCGCGATAAAAGATTGCGCAGATCGAAGGTTTCCTGGTTGGACAAGGTTGAAAGCGATGGTGTATTCAACAGAGTGTACTCTGAAGATCCTCGGTGCCGCTTGTGATCAGTGTGTTATGTATCGTTGTCAGCGCTCATCTCGCCGTAAAACGCCACTTCCCTAAGATCCTGGATGATGGAACTGTTGTATGGCGCCCCAGGAGGGAATTATACTTCGGTTCGTAGAAAGCATCTCCCAGCATCAACAGGCTTAGGTGGACCAGAGATCGGATATGAGCTAATGTTGCACCGGAAGCTGGTAACTCGGTTTGCGGAAAGGGCACGATTAATTTAGTGCCACAAACGATAGCAGCCTTTGGAAGCAGCCAGAGCAATAGTATATCCACAGTTACATTTGTATGGCTGAATGCTAAGCGCTTTCTACTCGTACTAGAATAGTAAGAATTAGCTATAGGTTAATACGCGCCGCTATTATATAAGCACCCTAAAGCACCCTATTAAACTTATATAGTGGGCCATAGACAAAGGCTTTAATAGAAAACCCCTTAGTATCTTATTAGAAGTTAGATATAGATAATATATATAACTATTTTAAAGCTTTTCTACCCGCTTAAAGCCGTTTATAAAGCTAGTTTAGTAAATACCATATCTACTCCTACTGTTAGGTGTAAGCTTGCGCTTTGAGGATGAAGGTCATGATGAAGCTAGGCTGCAAGAGAGCTAGTCTGTGTTCGACTCTCGGCAATCATGACGCTGATGATGGGAGTATTTGTCGATTCTTTGAAGCATGACATTTCGTATAGGCAGGATGAAGTTCAAAGTGGCATGCACGGTCGGTGACGAAGAATCTCACAACACAGCCGCAACGCCACATAAGAATTCTATCTTACCCCCAAAAAGTCTCATGACATTACAAACCGACAAGAGAGGAAAGCAGAACGCGTGACTGAAAGCTCTATAAGCCTAGGAGGTGTCACGCAGTGTACACCATTCAGTCTTACATCTGCCGCGCATAGATTATTTTAGGCATAAAGATCGACGGGAGGGATTTTGGATTCCGGCTGGCAAGGATTGGCAGGGCTGGGGCTGAGAACTCAGACTGCGTACGTCGACAGCTTCAGCTTTTCATCACTGCATACGAATACACATCACTCAGCCTCCTCTCCACATCTTCTCCCGTATATACAAACACTCTGCCGCATCCTTCTCCATCTTCGCCGCAGTTTGCAATCAAACACACGCCCGACCTTCGCTTCTCCTATCTCTAAAACCGTCGCTACGACCCGCCTCAGTCGCTCGTTGCAGCAAGCCACAGCTCTTAGCCTCAAGACGAACCTCAGCTAATCTCACGAACGCACGAAGCACCAGCAGTTGCGACGACACCCACGCCGCAGCTGCCCAAAATGGCCGCAAACGAGTACTACTCATCCTCCTTCCCATCGCGACGCGAAGACGCACCACTGCCCCCCGTGCCGTCAAGCTCGCCCGGCCCTCGCCCTGCAAACAGCACACCCAGCGTGAACGTCTCACCCGCCACCTCGCCCTTTGACGATCACGCTTACCCGGAGTATCCAGCCGCCAGCAAGCCAACGCAGCAGAACTTCGGCGACACGGGTTATTACGGCGCTTCGGGGCAGACTCAAAATCAGCGTAACTCGGACCCGTTTATTGATCAGAATGCTATCCCGTTGCAGTCGCAATCGTCGTATAACCCAAAAATGGAGGGCAGTCCAACGAGGTATAACGCTGACCCTGAAGGGAGGTATCCACTGAATGGAGGCGGTACGATGGGACAGAAGAGAAAGAAGAAAGGGTGGTTTTCCGGAGGAGTAACATGGGTTTGCTACATTTTGACCACAGTACAAGTTGCTGTGTTCATTGGAGAGTTGATTAGAAATGGTATTGTTCCTCCCCAAGCCAACTACATATGTCAGTCTGGGGCTGCACACTAACATTTTCCTAGCTGTCCTGACAAAATCTCCCATTGAAATCCACCCCTCCTTCAACATCATGATAGGACCCTCACCTTTCGTTCTCATAAATATGGGCGCACGTTATCCTCCTTGCATGCACAACGTCCACAATGTCACCGACTTCCAACTGGCTCTCCCATGGCCCTGTCCTAATGCCACAAGCACCGACGGCTACACCTGCAGCCTCTCCCAGCTATGCGGTTTCGGCGGCGTGCCGTACCAAGCGCCCGGTACGCCTCTCAGCGACACCAGCCACCAACCCGACCAGTGGTTCCGTTTCATCGTCCCCATTTTCCTACACGCTGGTATTATTCATATCGGATTCAACATGCTGCTGCAAATGACGCTGGGCCGAGACATGGAAAAGGAGATCGGCAGCTTACGCTTCACGCTCGTCTACTTCTGCAGTGGTATTTTCGGTTTCGTGCTCGGAGGCAACTACGCCGCACCAGGTATCGCATCAACAGGTGCATCTGGGTGTCTCTTCGGCATTCTCGCGCTCTATCTCCTGGATCTGTGCTATAACTGGTCTACGAGGCGAAGCCCAGTGAAAGATCTGCTCTTCATCCTCCTAGATATCGCTATTGCATTCGTGCTAGGTTTGCTTCCAGGTCTGGACAACTTCTCCCACATCGGTGGATTCTTGATGGGCCTGGTGCTGGGAATCTGCATCATGCGCTCGCCGCCCTTCCTGCGCGAGCGCATTGGCCTCGATGAGCCACCCTACTCCGCCGTTGGGGCAATGCCACTGAACGAGGGTGACGATGGAGGCGTAAAGAAGTTCGTCAGGCGGCCGGTTGGGTTTTTCAAGGGCCGAAAGCCTCTTTGGTGGGCGTGGTGGCTTTTCCGCGCCGGGTGCTTGGTTGCTGTCTTAGTCGGGTTTATCCTTCTTTTGAAGAATTTCTATGTTTGGCGGAACGAGTGCAGTTGGTGTCATCATCTCTCTTGCTTGGTAAGTCTCCGCTCTCGAACAACGGCTTAAGATGTTAGAAAGGCATAGCAAACTAACGTGAATCCATAGCCCATTCGCAATTGGTGCGACATCGGCGCTATTCGCCCCGAAATCATTACTACCAACACGACAAGCAAGCGCGACTTATTCGGCCTCGATGGCCTTGCTTCACTGCCACTAGGCATGTTTTGATATTCGAAGCTACATTATTTCACTGTTGAAAAGATTTCGGCGTGTTTACACGGCGTTCGTTCGACTATAAGATCATCCACCAATCCTTCTCGTTGTTTTTGTTAGGCATCTAACGATTGTACGCAAGAACGTAAGGCGAAGTTAGGTACGAATTTTTGATACCATACTGCTCTTTGGCGTTTTTTTTTTTCCTATGTGCATCCTGGAGGCTTGTTATACGCTTGGCTAATTTGGGCAAAAGGCTCATTTGGACATATCAAGTAGTGTAGGAGCGGCATTCATGAAAGGAACAAGAACCTTGAATCAGAGATGAGCTCCGTAGGAGAAGAATGAAGCAAGATAATAATACTAAATGTCACTGCATGATTTTTTTTCAAAATACGGCAAAGTAAAGAATTATGAGGTTGAGAAGTCTATCTTCCATGCCCCTACAGGGTCATACTGAGGTGAAGTTTCTCTTTATCTGAAAAGAAATGGGGCTTCATTGCCCATAATTTGGATGTTTTAAGGCACGAAAAACATGTAAGGAACAGAGTTAAACCCAAATTCCAGAGCCACCTGCATCGTCCGCTCGTCCGATTGTCTCGCTGTTCAGCCTCACATGAAGCCTTGCAGCAACCCGAAGTCTATTCCCATATTCAAATACTTTTATACCGTCCTGGAGTCATTCCTTACTCCGTCAACCTCACTAAAATCACCTACTCGTCTGTAACACCATAGCTGACATCAACTCGAATATGGTATGGATGCTTTTAGGCACCCCGAAGCGGATCAAGCCGCCCACCTCCGGGCCTCGGGCTCCTCGCCTGGCTCCTTCCAGTCTGGCGGTTTGGTGCTTTCGTACTGGTTGTAGCCAACAATATGATTGTCGTTTTTGACATCGACTTCCGGACGTATGATGTGTCTAGCACCCAAGAAGCCGCCGGAAAATTCATCGATGGCTTGTCCGTACTTGTTACTCTTTGAGATATGGCAGCGGCTGAGGGGAGCTTCGCAGTGTGCAACTAGAGCAGTGCTTGACTTGAACAGCTTAAGGCAGGATGGGCAGCGTACATCAGACATGCGGTGTCGCCTCATAATGTGGCCTTCGAGGTCAACGGGGGTTGCAAATTTGTCCCTATCATCACAGCATCAGTATGAAATGATCAACTGGAAAGAGGATTCACTTACACACAGTGCGGGAACGAGCACATGTACATCTCGATGGTTGGATTGAAGAACCGCTCCGGCTTGTAGTCTCTACTGGTTGGGTCCCAAAATCGGCTGCGGAAGAGATTCACACCATGCTCAAGCTCGTATGCCTGATCACGCTTCCGAAGCTCCTGAGCCCACTCGAAACTGACAGGAGTTGGCTTAGCACCAGGGAAGAGCACTTCACTTGTGGAAGTCGAAGCACCAGGATGACCCCATGCGGTGGTTGTAGAAGCTTCCTGGGTCGTGTCGCTTTCTTCGCTGGTGATAGATCCCGTGAAGCCTAGCTTGCTGCGGGCACTCGGTGGCATGGATCCATTCGTGCTCCCTCTGGGTTTACTCCAGTCTACAATGCCTGCTAGAATGCTTGAACCAAGAGAGATACCTCCTATACGTGATGACAAAGTATCAATATCCTGTTCGACTTTGTTCTCGTGTCGTTTCTTAAGAGCAAGCCAACTTTCCTCAAGTCGTGGCGGGTTAGTTGCGTCAGGATGCTTCTCAGGTTCTAGCGGCGCTATATCCAAGAGAACACCGTCTTGCTCATTGGCATCTTGCTCGAGCAGTCCTCCTCCGAGAGATACGCCGCCCCCAATATCGTCATCTCGAGCAGCGTCCAGGAACCCTGCATTGCTTGTTATGTTTCTCAGTAGCTCTGGATTTTTGAGAAGCTTGTTAACGATGTTCTTATGCTGCAAATGCCCGGCGAATTGTTGCGCGCTGATGTTCTGGCAGTGCCCATTCTCAAGATGGTCCACAAGTGCAGCAGCGCGTGGGAATGTACCGCCACATCCAATGCATGGGAGATTTTGGTCGACTGGGTGAGCCTATAATCTATTAGAGACTTGTCAGGATTGTGAGTGTGTTTGTGGCTGCGTCCTTAACATGCCACGTGAACACTGAACCAAATAATGCGGAAAGTGCTTCGGTTGTAACGCTAGCAGAGGCTTTCCAAACAATTACTAGGCTCAAAACAGATGGCATAATAACTCGATGAGGATTTACGGATAGCTAGAGGAGAGTATACTATAACTAGATCCTTACCGATGCCACATGACGCCTCATACCACTAACTGACTTGAATTCCTCTCCACAAGACTTGCAGATAGGTTCTTTCTCGTGTCTTTTGTCAGTTGCTTTATGCAAAGTCAGGGCATCCCAACTATCGAAGTCTTCTTCGCATTTGGGGCAAAAATCGTGAGATTGGGCGTGTTTCTTGTGACTCTTAAGCAAGTTTAGTTTGTCGAAGGCAGCGTAGCAACCTTTGAAGGTGCATTTGAACTCCTTGATGGGCTCAACTTCAGCCGCCATTTCGATTCACCAGCGGGATGGTTTCGATTCCCGGCCGATAACTGAAGTCACCGAAGCAAAATGCTCAATTTGGACAGGAGATTGAACAATCCAAATATGTTCCCGGCGTTGACACAAGTGTTCAAACTGACGGAGAGGCGCCTTGCTCAATGAATATTTATTAAGATGCGCCTTCGTCGCTTGCAAATCATTAAGAGAAAGTATGATGTTGAGACCAGCTTGTTGATAGTAGTCAGGAGTTGATAGCCTGCGTCTTTACCAGTCGGCTTGACGATCGAGGAGAGATGGATGAAGGAAGTAGTTGAGAGCAAGAAGTTGAGATTTTTTTTCTCGGAGAGAGCTAGAGTGAAGTCGAAGAAATGACGGAATGAGAACGCCCGTAACGACAAGCTTGTGTTGGCTGAGTCACCAAAATAGTCTCCTGCTCGGACTTCAACTGCTAGAATTTCCCATGCGTTTTTAGGGACAGTTTATGGGTATTTCTAAGGACTTTGCAAAAAATGACTGAGACTAAACCCGGTTCATTGCTTCAGACCGGACTACTAGTCGACTAAACTAATTTATTCGTTTATTTCAACATCCACCTATAAATAGAATCCACCTCCATTAGCAAAAATGCTTGTGCGTTAACTAATAATCTTAAACAAACTTTAAACAAACAAAATATATAGCCTCTAGTACTTTTTAGCCTTTATATATATAGTATAAGTGGCTTAAAATATAAATATATTTTTATTTCTATTAACTCAAAGTAGATGAAACAGAGACCAGACTGTCTATAGGTATGCTTGTGAGAGAATAGGCGTCAGAACGGACGCTAGAACGGACGCCGGAAGTTAAGAAGAAGCTGTACGAGCTTTAAGGGAGATTACTTACTTATTCTAAACTGTATAGAAGAAACGCCGTTAGATTAACAACAAGATTCTCTATATTTATGTAGTAGAAAGTTTTTTTTTAATTACCTAAGCCATTATGGAGTTGAAGGCTTATCAGTATTAAGGTGGATGTTGAAATAAACGAATAAATCAAGGTGAATTTTGTATTAACCCTAAGCTTGGATGGTTCGAAGGATTATAACTCTAACGTTCGTACAAGAGGAGATAAATACCATCGCTTCCTGTATATCCTACATCCATTGAAAAAAAGACTGTCCAAATCGAATCACAGAACAGCTATTAGCTAGGGCATCATAAATTTGACGAAGGGCTCATAAACTGCCCGAAATATCTTCTCATCTAAGTTCCACACAAAGAAATACTAAGTAGCTTCCGCCAGAATGCCTGCTCGGGTTTGGTAGACTTGATTACTGTCTCCTCCAGCCTGACATGCCGACATACATCAATCTCCGCCCGCACGTATTTCTGTGCAACACCACCCGGGAATAAATCTGATCTCTCGTGTACGGGAGATTTTGTACGCTCCTCACGGCTGATTCTTTCACTGTACGGGCCTCGTCAAATGTGAAAGAGCTCGGGGTATTTGGCATGGGATCGGAAAGATATGACGCGACATAAGTACGCTCTAGACATGTGGGCGTAGTGATTCCTTCAGGCTCGCGCTGCCCGTATGCAGGCGGGAGAGGGGCATACGGTGCCGTGTTTCTCCTGCGGATCGTGATCATGCGGGGCGCTTCTTGAGATGGCCTGTAGGTCTTGGAGTTGTGCTGGCCCATATTCGTCTGAATTCTATATTTTAAGTGTGAGCTTGTCACTAGTCCTAAAAAAGTGGCAGAATATACTCTTGTTTGGTGCGAAAAGAGGCTGAACGGATATAACTTTGGAGGGGGTTCTTTTGGCGCATTCGGCCTCCTGGGAGAGGTTATTATGTTAGTTCTAGATCGAATAAATCCTATGATGAAACAAGTACCTTTAGAACCTGTTCCTTGAATAAGATAGAGCGAAGTTTAATTGAGCATTTCCGCCTTAACTGCTCGGTGGGAGAAAGACTAAAACGAAGTATTCTAAGATGATTCAAACCATTAGGAAAATGTATCCGTCCGTGTGACCACTCCAGCTCACTTCGAATCCGAAGTGAGATGCATTCACCAATATCGGCAACTGCACGACCCATCACCCGGTCCCGCAAACCTCGCTAAATCAATGATATTCTTATATACAATGTTCGGCATCAATTGTTTTTCAGTCAAGTGGCAGACGGTAGAATCTGGTCATCGAGGACTAGCACCGTGTGGGGTATCCTGAGGGCCAATTTTTTCCCCATAGATGTGGTGGTCGATTCGCAGGTTCTTGATTTCTATTTCTTTTTTAGTTTTTAGTTTTTGGTGGATCCCCTTGGTGAGTCACATCACCGTGTTCTGGTAATAATGATGAATGAGGTTGTACGCGGCTCTCTCGGTAAACAACGGCATTCCCTTGGCGAACTCCATAGACAGCTATCATTTTGGTCCTTTAAAAAATGAGAAGGCTATTGTCTAGACTAAACGCTGTATTCCTCTCTCAATTCCCGGTACCTGTTTCTTGGATTACTATTGAAAAGGGGATAATGGGAAACAGTGGTCTTAGTAATGAATGCATGCATATTTTAGCCAAATATTCATTCAATTCATGATTTGAATGCATATAATGAATATAGCTTAGGTACGCTCTATT
>Ga0307515_10009722_pt1 | contig 18532 bp, 17 predicted proteins | sample 17_EM_MG_FD_194513 | JGI IMG/M metagenome (GOLD analysis project Ga0307515, IMG submission 194513) | Populus trichocarpa ectomycorrhiza microbial communities from riparian zone in the Pacific Northwest, United States - 17_EM | ecosystem: Host-associated > Plants > Roots > Unclassified | place...
TGGTTGTTAAGATATTAAGGTATGAATTATCTAATTTTTGGTTGGGTTTTGAGGTGGGCCACTAGCCCGCGTGGGCCACTAGCCCGCCAACTACGTTATGCATCTTATTTAACGTATATAATACGTCCTCTATTATAACCTTAAGCTAATTCTCCACTGGTTTATTCTTATTAATATTAGGAATGTGTATAAAGCGTATAAGTGGTGGAAGTTTAGGGGAAGACTCTAATAGAGGATTTTCCTATATAATTAGCAGCTGGTTAATGGAAGAATGGCAAAAACATACAACTGTAACGTTATACATCATGACTTTTTACTTAACTTCCTTAAATAAAATCTGTGGTCGGTGTTTTTAGGGTTACCTTTTGCAGTATTTCGTTAGCATTATAATATTAAGGTATTTTAGTGGGGCTTGCTAATAAAATTGCGCTAGCTGGGGTGCCTACAGCATGCTAACCCAAGCAAAAGCGCCAAAAGCGCCCAATACGAAAAGTGACTTTTGCCACACGAAGGGATAGACTTCCTCAACAATAGGTACGAATACGGAATACGAGCAAAATTCCGGTCAGAGCTTGGTGTTGAAGTGACTGCAGCCAAGCCTTTTTTTTATGAGCCACTTACGGTATGCCCTACAACGCTGAGTTTAGGCAGGTATTTGACCACGTCAAGCTTTACATTCTAGAAGCTAGGAACCCGGCGTCGGCTTGCAAATCCCGCGCGACCCGCGTCTCGCGTGTGAAGAAGATGCGAGTTCTATGGACAAACAGTAATCTCAAGCTTGGCCTGAGTCAAAGCTCCTGTGAAATATAAATCAACCTACGGACCCTACCTATGTGATATTGAAATACCTAAATGCAAAAATGGCGTCCAACGACCAAGAATACAGTCTCTCGGAGCTCGTCAATACAGATATTAGAGCTCCCATCCCAACCCCTATTGTCGAGCAAGTCCTCTGCAAGGAGCCATTCACAGCTGTCCCGGGAGTTATCAACATTCGCGACTTGGGCGTCTATGCTTCACCATTCATCGGCCGGGGTGTCGCCTATCGTTGTGGTGCGCTCAGCCAGCTCACCGATGAAGGCAAGACCATTCTGGCAAAAGATCTTGGCATCAAACTGATTTTGAACCTTCGCTCGGGAACTGAAACAAGCAAGGACCCAGAGCCAGATATCGAAGGTGTCAAATCACTTTGGCTGCCGTGCACTCAACAACCCCTGCCAGTTGATCTGAATGACTTTGTAGGAGACGATGGCAAGAAAGGGTATCTTAAGATGTATGGTGACGTGTTAGACATTTACAAACCCAGCTTTAGGGCTGTGCTGGAGCATTTGAAGGACGACCGAGGGCCGGTCTTGTTTCATTGTTCTGGTGAAATTTACCCCTTATGGTTTCATAGTAAACAAAGTCCTGACGTGTCAATTCTAAAATCTAGCTGGCAAGGACCGCACAGGTATATTGGCCGCCGTTCTTATGGGGCTCGCAGGATGCTCCCACGACACCATCGCCCAAGATTATGCTCTCTCTCGTGTTGGGATCGAGCCTCACCGGGAGACGCTACTCAAGATCCTGTCGCAGTGGGGGAAGGATTGGGATAGGAACACACCTGGAATGGCAGAATTCTCTGCGATTAAAGGCAGTATCATGAAAACAGTTATGGAGATGGTGGATGAGAAGTATGGCGGGATGGGAGGGTATGTAAAGCACGAACTAGGATTTTCCGGTGAGGAGACTGAGAAGATCAGGGCGAACTTGAAGAGATGAATGGTTTTTAAAGATAGTCGCCCTGCCACGTATTTGAAGCATCGTTCTCCAGAATTCGCTTCCGTGCCTGAGTATGCGATTACGAACATCGTCACAGGTTCGCAGCGTCTCATTTGCGCCCTCCATCCGCACCCTTCATCCGTATGACAGCGCTTGCTTCCTCGAACCAATGCGGTTGCTCTAGAGCATGTAGCAAGCGAATCCTCTCTTCCCTCTCTATTCAGCATGTTCCTTGCGGATCCTGCGTCCGCGCATGTTGTGGCGCCGGTCAATCCCAGCCTCGTCATTTCATCCACAACCTTCAAGTAATCCACGCTCCCTACCAGCCATCCTATAGTCCACCTCTTCCCTTATCCAAATTAAACCTTTACATTCTATATACAGCTTGAATATTCTTAATATTCTTTTCTCTACAACTTACGAACGAAGCATTCAGAATCCAATGCGGCACCTAATCAGCCTCCTCTCCCTCCCGAATAGCCTCCTACTACTCCTCTCCGTGTCCCCTTCGCCGGTTACTCCAGAGGAACCGTGGCCCTATAACCTGCCGAAGCATCTGAAATACTTTCCTGAGGATGAGGTGCATATCAAGAGAGGTCTTAAGATCCAGGAGCGGCTAGCAAGGGAATCTCCAATTAGCGTAAAGAAAATGAGTACAGATGAAGGTGAAATGTTCTTCCTGGACTATTGGCTGTTTGAAGGGGAGCAAGATATGGAAAACACAGACCGGAGAGGTCCATTAAATCTGGGGCGGAGAGAGCAGGATTTCTCGCAGAATCCTTATAACTGGTCGAGTTCGGACGAGCTTTCAAACAATTCAAATGCTTCATTACCTATTTTCTCACCATTAAGGCTGCACTCGGACCAAACTGGTCTACGTGGATTCTACCACCGCTATATCCAACGCGACACATTATTCGGCCGCGACTTCAGGTGTCCGGACGGGACTAGCAACTGCTCTTCGATAGGACAGCCCGACAGCTGCTGCTCTACCACAGATTCGTGCATTAGCATCACCGACACTGGATATGGTACCGTTGGTTGCTGTCCAATTGGGCAGACTTGTGCCGGCTCGATCTCGTGTGATACAGCCAATGGATACTCTAGTTGTCCTGATAGTCCGAATGGAGGGTGTTGTTTGCCTGGCTACGGATGTATTGATGTTGGGTGTAAGTAAAACCACAGCAGCAGATCTAATATCGGACTCACATAGGCATTCTCAGGTGTAATAACTGTTACATCAACCACAACGGCTATGGCACCTACTGCAACCGTTATAGCAAGCTCCTCATCATCTCTGCTAGCCTCGTCGTCTGCTGCAGTGTCATCCATAGTAGTTTCATCTCTCACACCTATTTCAAGCACTGCTATCGTTGTTGTACCGACCACACCAAGCTCTTCATCCGCCTACACCTGCAGCTCCGGTTGGCATAGCTGTCCGGCCAGCTTAGGGGGTGGCTGCTGCCAATCTGGCCGGGACTGTGGCTCTGGAATAATATGCCCAGGGGGCTCTACAAGTGCACTGAGTAGCATCGCTCCGTCTGCTCCTGTTCGCCCTACGAGCGACTCTGTGACTAGCGTCACAACCACAATATCCGCAAGCTCATCCATCTCACTTTGTCCCACGGGTTTCTATGTGTGCAGCGCTTACTACCCAACCGGCTGTTGTAGAGTTGGTCGGGATTGTGCCACTTCTAGCTGCCCTACGACTGCTAGCACGAGGGTTGTTGTGAGTAATGGAATCACTATCATAGCGCCAAGTGGCGCAAGTTTTGCCACAACCGCAGCTATTCAGGGAGGTACTTGCCCTAGTGGTTGGTACAGTTGCGCGGCTAGTCTTGGGGGCAATTGTTGTCTAGAGTAAGTCCTTTCAAACACTAACGATTTTGTAAACTTCCGTACTAATATATTATTCGTCTAGTGGTTATTCATGTGGCGCACAATGTACAGCTACCGGAACTGGTGGCCAGACGCAAGTTGCTGGCAAGGTTGCTCCGAGTGCCGCTAATAATGTTGGGATGTGGATGTGGCCAATGGTTGCAGGTGCAGTAGCCGTTGGTATTGGGATGATCATCTTGTAAAGTATGGAAATAAATGATGTAGGAGTCGGAGAATTTCCGTTTCAATTATCTTCAAATGAATAAAAAACACTATTTCACACGCCTTTATAACGCGCTACCATTAAAGTTGTTGACTAACACAAAGAAACAAGATGGAACCTGCCCTAACATCTATGAACTATATCCAAACCTCGATTTTTATGGAAGTACGCTCTCCAAACACTCGTTCTTCGATGTGAAACCTCCGGCAGAAGAGAGTACTTACCACACAGCATCATCTGTATACAGAGATAGTGGTTTCTCCCCACTCCAGCTGCATTCCAGGCCGTCAGTTCAAAGCGGACCTCTCCCACTGTCTTTTGTTTGGCTTTATACACTCTTGATGAACAGCGACTGTTGTGGGGGTCTCCATTCCCAGACTCGATATCCTTGTCAACTATGTTGACGTCAGTTGGGGCACTTTTAATGAGGTGGTTTAATGTAAAGGGTAAAGATGATGCCAATTTGCCCTGATTTCTTTTGTCGAAAGGCATGAAAGCGTGGTATTTTGAGCCGGCTAAACCTAACTTAGTATAACCGATTGACTTTACACCATCTAGGAATCCAGGCGTACAGCTTGCGCAACAACGCTTCTTGAACCTATGCTGAAGTCTTGAGGAAGACAATCCAAGTGCAGTGGGCGAGTTGCTGGGTTTGAAAACCATTAGCCTTATATGAGTGGCTGTTAGCAAAGGCACAAATGGCAATGGATTGCGTAAAGTATCGGCAAAGATGCGAATTTTTCGAAAAGGAATATTTAGAAAGAAATCTCAGTTCGTTTGCCTTGATTACTGCTCACAGGCTAAGGCAAACGAAGCTTGTGTATATGATCTATAACCTTGGAAATAACGGTTTGCACCGAGGCTAGGACTCATATAATGGGTCTATCCAGGTTCACTGTCTGTAGAATTACTCATGTCATGGTTACCTGGAAATCCGTCAGAAAGTATGGTAGACTAATTCTTCACAAAACTTACAAGCTCTTCAGCTGAGACGGGGTGGATGGCCTGTAAAAGTAAGTAAGGCAATCAGCTTTGGTCCGACCCTGGCAGATCACGGAAGATCACACTTACAACACATCGATCAAAGTCAGCCTTTGTTGCTCCCATCTTAACTGCAACAGCGAAGCCTTGCAAAATCTCACTACTACCAACTCCCATAATATGCAGTCCAACAACTCTCTCATTTGGACCTTCACAAACGATCTTGTAAGCTGTGGGACCCTTGTTTTCCTGATCCATCATGGCATAGTACATTGCTGTAAACTCGGTCTTGTACACCTTGACGGTATCTCCGTACTTCTCTCTAGCAGCTGGCTCGGTTAGGCCGACACTTCCTATTTCCGGATGGGCAAAGACAACGGAAGGAATATTGCTGTATTCGAGATGTGCATCCTTCTGTCCCCCAAAAAGTCGGTCACTGAGACGGCGCCCGGCTGCAATAGCTACAGGAGTCAGTTCGAACCCGCGGTCACAGACGTCGCCCAAAGCGTATATGTTTTCTACATTAGTGTTCTGGTATTCATCAACGATGATATGCCCCTTCTCGTTAAGTTTGATGCCGAGGTTATCAATTTTCAGACCCTCAATCATAGGTTTGCGCCCAACAGCCCAGAGCACGCAGTCAACCTCGATTGTGCTCTCCTTATCCCCTTCTTTGTAATGCACCCTCTTAATACCATTGCCCAGGTCGTCAACTTTGGTGATTTGAGAACCTTTATGAAGTTGAATGCCTTGCCTCTCGTATTCTGCAGTGACCTTGTCTTGGATCATGGAGTCGAAAGTCCGCAATAGTGTGTTTCCACGAATAAAGAAATGGACCTCGGTTCCAAGAGCGTGTAGCATGCCCGACATTTCTACGCCGATGTAGCCGGCACCGCTTACGGCAATTTTCTTGGGCCGATCTTCAAGGTCAAAAAAGCCATCACTGTCGATGCAAAATTCCCTCCCAGGAATGTTGGGTATGGTAGGATAGCCTCCGGTGGCTACGAGAATATTCTTAGCCTTGATGATTTGCGCTGTTCCATCATCCAGCTTAACTTCAACTTCCCGCTTGCTCAAGAAAGTGGCCCATCCTTGAATTTGGTCAATCTTATCCTTCCCGAGATTATTCGCATATATTCCGTTCAAGCGTTTGACGTACGCATCTCGTTTCTTCTTGAAATATGGCCAGTCAAATGAGGGAGTTCCTCCTACAGAGAAGCCGTAGGCTTTAGCATCTTTGAAAGTCTCCGAGATCGCCGCAGCATTCCAGGTAACCTTCTTTGGTACACAACTAAGGATAGTTGAGTGTCTCGATAGAATCACAGCAGTTTAGATCCGACCTACCCGACATTGACACAAGTGCCCCCCAATCTCTTGCTCTCCACTGCAATGACTTTGGCGCCATATTTGGCAGCTCGCCGTGCAGAAGCAATGCCACCACTGCCGCATCCAATAACCAAGTAATCACACTCTTTTTGTATTGGTGCCATTGTGGGTGGGGTTAATGAGAATTGACGAGTGAAGACGGCAAGACGAGTAGAAGCCAGCTTTGGAGAGGCGCGTGCAGAAAGATGGAGACTGGCGAAGTGGGAGACGCCAGAGACTTTAAAGTGAGAGTTGTTCATAGGAGGCAGCCATAAACCAAAAAAATACACTAATGACGCAAGACCCAAAGAGGGTCCCTTTCAAATGACGGAGGATGCTGGTCCTAGTCTACAAATGACAGTTATCGGTAGCAGCTAAGAACGAGAGAATGGTAAGAGATCGATTCCAAATCACATCTCAGAATTAAAGCAATGCGCAGCAGCAACAACGACAGGAGTTTTTTCAACCCGTCACCTATTGGTGATGACGGAATCATTTTGCCGTCCGTGCTTTACACCTGCAGGAACAGTTCCAAAACATCCCGAGCATGTTACCTCATACTTTCTCAGCCTTGCGAGGGACTTCTGTGGCTAATCAATATTTGGAGATTCCATATCCTCTAAGGCGGGACCCGCACCAGTACAAGCTGTGCCGTGATGCCTAGTCGCATCTCCCCATCTTGCCGTCGAGTGACGTAGATCCATTGCAGCCCACAACATTGGCTTCAGCACCAGACGAAAACCTCACCGATACTCTCCGCTCTGACGGCTTCCAAATCACCCGAAATGGGTGGCCGCCTCTCTGTACCGCGCTCTCCCGACGGCATCTCCGAAATCTCAAAACCAACCTCTCCACAATACCGAAGGAAAGGACCTATCAATGGACGGGTAAGGCGTCTGTCTATACTATTGCCCTCCTCATTCCAGTTGAAATTCCAATTAAACCTTTACTAACAGATCAATCACTTAATAGACAGTTGTAGCGCCCTTTGCTGCTTTAACAATGGCCGCTCTCCTCTTCGTCTACTCCCGCACCTCAATCCGCGCTGCTAAACTTAATGCGCAGAGGCACCGTGAAGCTGATGGCGGGCAGATTAGCTGGCATAATGAGTCCCAACGGCGGCATGGACAGATGGAGAAATTGGACGATAAAGGCGTGCTTAGGGAGGCGTTATTGGGGGATAAGAAGATTGTGAAGGCTACGGACTCCGCGGAGGCCGACGTACAGAGGTCGGCCGAAGAGGATAAATTAAGGAGAGCAATGGGCAAGGATTGATTTGCAAGGCTTCAAGAGGAGGTAGCAAGCTCTCTCCCAAGAGAATAGAGCCCAAAGAAGGCCACGTTGCCTAGGCTTTCCGCTGAGGGGATGCAAATCATGTTCAACTATGGTCCGGCGCTTCCGGATGACGTACTTGGACGGGAAAACGTGAAAGCGTGAATTGAACTCTTCTGATTTATTCGCATAGGTGAATATGGTTTGATCCAAAATGCTGCGAAAATTTGAGCTATGCGTATCCTAAGAATGGTAGGCATTTGAGAGAGTTTTCTATGCAATTATAATGTTATTTTGTCGTGTATATACTGCTCCCTCAAGGAGGCGTAAAAGAGGCACAATTGCATCGCTGACAATAAAGCTTTACTACTTACATTTCTTAGGTTTCAAAGGCAAATTTTAGCAACTAGAATTTTAGACTATCCAAACTACTTCAAAGCATTCAGGTGTTTCACCTAGAGTATCGAAGCTTAAACCTCGCTCCGCTCTATCCCTATTGGGAGCTGCTCGTTTCTTCCTAGCTAGATGACGCTCAAAATCTTCAAGCCCTTTAGGAATTAAATCTCAGATCCACAATTAGCAGTGGTTTTGTAGCTCAGTATCTCGTCTCGACTATAAACATCCCAATGGCGCCACTATGGTGCCATGGCAAGGGCTTGCGGCAGTCAGCGTTTCTCCACTCTGACCGGAATACCGTCCAACGCACCCTTGTAGCCACATGCTGACAGTCAACGGCCTAGAGAACCTGTTGACGGGGTTCGCAATGTTGAAACTGAACGATATGTAGCCAAGGGAAATGATAAGACTTATTCATTGCAGGATCATGTATTACAAAAATTGATCAACAGAGGGAGCATTCTCGTTTAGTAGGGTATTACTATTGAGAAATTAGGGTCTGAGATTTAACTTATCCGCGAGTTTGCTGAGGTGTCAAGGATGGACTAACTGCTTACAAGTTCCTTGCGAATTATTACCAACTTTAATCCTGGGAGAGAACAGACGCGCGGAGGATACAGCAACTCGTGCCGAGCAACATGGTACCCATTGCAGTAAGCAGATGGATATCAGACGATTATCAATGGATGTTATCGATCTGGAGCCTTTCAATTCCACTGTCACGCTCGAGAGTAAAGAATATATAAAAGAACATATGTATTTGTCTCCCTCAGCCTCCTCATGGGGGGGCATATGTACGTACCTGTGCAGCTCGCAGGATCTTGCAGACCTATCAAAACGTCGTCATACATCCATGGTGTGGCTGCCGCCCGTTCACATGCCACCTCACGCAGGCGCTGGGGTTCCCCGCATTGTGGATCTGTCGCAATGGTGAAAATGAAGAAGAAGAGCTCACTGTCGCGTTCCTCAAAGCTATCTGGCGGGTCTTTGGTGACCTCGGTAGGCGGCGGGCAGCGGCGCCGAAAAGTACAGGCGTGATCCAGCAATGATCAAGTGATTGACTGCACATCGATGCCAGTCTGAACGACTTGTTAAACGCCAAATGCTTTTATGAAGATCGCTTCTAGTTGCGCTGATGAAGAAGCAAACCTACCACGCCGTGCACGCATACTAAGCCACTTGAAGGCCTTCCCGTGTTTGTTACACACAGAAGCTGCAGACCCCACCAATTCCATCATCACGCTGCACCTCCAATCTCCTACAACCACGCTCGCCCACCCTCTCTCCTAATCTGCCCACCAACCCCTCAGGGTCCCTTCATCAACGTCTTGAGACGACGCCGACAGGATTGACCAAAAAGGACTGAAGGCGGACTTGATGGAGCACATTTGGCTACTGGCCTTATCGCGATTGCCTTGAGGACTCACGTCTTCAACAGCTAGCGATAGCCAGTATGCCCGAGCCAAACGATGACCGCCGTGCTATTCCACAGCAGCGGGGGATACTGCCAATCTCCAGGGCTGTTTTGATGAATGAACAAGCAAAGCGATGGACGAAGAGATATCGAACAGAAGTTGCTGCGAGTTCTAGCAGTCTACTATCCACATTGGTCGCTGTACGTCACATGAGAGATAAAAAGAGGATGAAGCTAGGGAGAAGCTAACTGTCCTTTAGTATCCATTGGACTCTGTGAAAACGCGAATGCAAGCGTAAGTATAGGGAACTCAATCCGATCGAGTTTGATGCTCAGCCACAGTCCAGATACAAATTCCAGTCCTTTACAGACTGTGTACGATACACTTACAAAACCGAAGGAGTTCATGGTTTCTGGCGCGGTGGGTTTATTATCCTTCGATGCCTCAGAACTTTTGCTAATAGCTTCACCCAGGTGTCTGGTCACCTCTGGCAAGCATTACCTTGGTCCGGACGGTATCCTTTTCCATCTACCAGAAATCGAAACACACCTACGATGATTGGATTCACAAGGCCACTGGCAGCTCCCCCCTAGTTATTGCAAACACCAAGGGCGCGCTCCCAACATTATCAACTGTTACGTGTTTCGGCGCAGCCGGTGCAACGGCAGGGGCTGTCATCACTGCAATTGCTTGTGAGTAGTAGGATGAATTGTTGGAAAACGCAACAGCTGACCTCTTCTTTTGGCAGGCCCCTTTGAATTGACAAAACTTAGTGCGCAAATATCAGTTTTGATAGCGGAGAGGACCAAATCGGACTCGACCGCTGACGAGACTTTGCGACGAAGCTACAATAATCTGGGGACATTCAGGACGGCACAAAATCTCGTACGGCATAGAGGTTTTAAGGGTCTTTACTCTGGATTTCATTTGCATATGTGTGAGTGCTCCACTTGGATTTGTTCTTAGAACCGCCGTACTTGGTAGATTCAGTATGGAAGCTGACCGGCCGTAGTACGTGATACGATTGGGACAGGAATTTATTTCATTACATACGAAAGTGCTAAGCAGCTCCTAGCAAATGCTCGGGGGAATTCCCCAACAACCCCTTTGGCTGTTGTCGTTGCAGGTGGTCTTTGTGGGCTTGTCAGTTGGGCCTGTGTATGTTCGCATTGTCTCGTCTCTACACTCTTGTGGCACTAACATGTGGCTCTAGATATATCCCATCGATTCTGCAAAAAGTATTTATCAGAGGAACTGCTTGACAAGCCACAAAGACCGGACGAAGAAGCCAAAGATCCAGTTCTTCAATCCACGAATGTATCGAGGTAGGTCTTTCATTTTAATCATTGACCGCTAAGAATTCTAGACCTCTCAATGATGAACGCAGAGCTGACCTTGCGCATAGGTCTTAGCGTCTCAATGAGTCGGTCTTGTGTCGTCAATGCTATTTTCTTCTCAGCGTTTGAATTTACGAAGAAACGCATCAACCGTTTGGAAGTCGATGAGAACCCTTTCCGCGCAGCTTGACTTAGAGAGCTTCTCTTGGCGCACGTATCTTGGCATTGGCGTGGCGTTTTGGGACGCCGATTTTGTATTCTAGCTTCTCCATTACGTAAAGCATCAAACAGGATTCGCAGTTGTTGAAACTCGCAGGCCCCAGCAAACCGAATGGATAGTAGGATTTCATGCTACTCCTAAGATCAACTGTAGACGCCATTCGAAAAGACTACAGAGACTGCGTCAAACCCCATGATCCTTTACTATTCAACTGCAGAGTAGCGTTAGTTTTACCGTTTTGGATTCTCAGCGCAGCCATGATTAGCAAAACATTCCACGACTCCGTTATCATACGACAAATACTATCTTTTATTGCCACTGATTTTGCACTGCCAGCTCAGAACGTATTTCTCCAGATATTCGTGGTAGCAGTACTGTTTTGCGTATTCCACGTGGAGAGATATGGCACGAGGTATCACTTGATGAAAGCTTATTTTAACTTCAGTCCTGGATTGTCTGCAAATGTTAAATAATGATTTGAATTCCTGGTTCTTTTATTTGATAGAGCTGTATATGGCAGTCTTCTTTTTAGCGCAGCTAGGAGAGTTTGATCAGTGTAATAATTTGTGTCTTTTTTAGCGTCAATTAGTTGTGGATCGCACCAATGGTTATCTCATAAATCAGACCCTCCATGGATCGTTTGTGTGGGCATACTGCTCCTTATTGACCCGAGGTACGAGTGGTCTATATTTTCGGGTCCTGGATTTCAAACCTCCGCCAAGCCAGCTTCTGATTGGTTAGAAAGCCAGCTTCTCATTGGTTAGAAAAAAAGTTGCGCGCGGTAAGTTGTGGCAGAATCCACGTGACGAACATCAAAATATTATGAATATCAAAATATCGCCTTCCTTTTTGTTGACACCTCTATTAATACCACTATATATATTATAAATATGGTAGATCCTACTATAATTAAGTACAGCAAGTGCCATATTTATAAGCCCCGCCTTAACTTTATTAAAGACGGCCCTTTAAAAAAGATTTTAAAGCTGTGCTAGTTATGTTAATTAAAGGCGCGTCTTCCCTATATATTACTTCTACTTTTACTTACTTTTTTAGGCCTTTAAGTATAGTTTAAGTAAGCGGAGAGCTCTTGTAGAGTTAGGTTCTACTACTGAGAATCGTCCTGTAAGGCGCTAGTAAACTGCTCCACCTAAAAACGATACCAAGAACGCCTTCCTGCCTCACGGCCAGAATAGTCAAGATACCCCTAAAATGGCTTAACGACAGAAGATAATTAGGGTAATATAACGGGAGTACCGTATTCTTAATTGGCGGGGTAAAGCTTACTTGCCTACTCCTCCGCTATATACTATAGATAAAGCTCTATATAGTAAAAGAGGCACTCTAGATGGCCTAAATACGTCCTTACTGGAACTAGCTCCTATGCCTACTCTACCGCCAATACCTACCCTACCTCTAATACCTACCCTACCACTAATACCACCTTCCTTACAGCAAGCTCCCTTGCGGTAAGCTCCCTTATAGCAAGCTCCCTTACGGCAAGCTCCCTTACAGTAAGCTCCCTTGTGGCAAGCTCCGACTACGGCTACACCACTACCCGTTTTAGCTGTCGATTGGGAGCGAATTAAGAAGTTTAGGAGTATACTATAGGCTGAATGTATAGAGACGTGTAGTTATTATAAGGAGCGGTGGTTTTAAATAGGCATAGCTATAAAGGGTAATAATATAGGTATATATAAAGCCTGCATTAAGGACGCCAATAGCCTTAAATATCTAACCCTTCCTCCCCTGTTTAGTGAAAGCAATAGGCTTAATCCGGAGCCTGTTCCTGGCTTCCTACCTATACTTACCGCGGTAGAGGAGCTTCTAATTACGCATATATACGTTTATCTGCAAGTCGTGCGTGTATGTAGCTAGTAATATTACTATACTGGCTACGTTTACTACTTTAGCTAAAACATACTAAAGACTTAGAGGTAGCTACCATAGCTACCTACTAAACTTAATATACTGGTCGTAAGGCCTATAGTAGTAGAGGGTGGCGAATACTTAGGTTGGCGGTTTACTAAGCAGTATACTATAAGGCGCTCTGCTATAGTATAGTGGCTTTACTTTCTAAAGGTTAATTATCCTAATTATTGCGACGTTAAAATATATAGCACCTGGCTTACTAGCTTACCCAAAAATAGCTCTATATTAAATTAACTACCTTATATTAATAAGTTGGAGTCTAATTCTAGTAGCCCGATGGCTTACCCTACTGCTCCTATACAACATCCTCCTGCTATTGATTCTCTACCTGCCAAGCTTGGCAGTAATATACTAGACGGCGAATTTAATGACGATATACTAGATACTTTAGTTCCTAATCTAGTGCCTAACCTTAGTAAATTAGAGCTTTTAGGTCGTAAGGTTTAATACTAATAAGACCTATAAGCGGGCCTAGAGGTTCCTACTATGTAATAGATACCTCTCTCTAAGCGATTAGCTAGTTTTATTATACGCGGCGCCTTTTCTACCCTGTTTCCTTATAGTAAAGCCGATTTTAATATGCTATAAAGCCGTACGGTTACCCTAGCTACGTACGCTAAGTATATGCTTAAGTATTAGGACGGTCGGTTTGGTTACTACCCCTTATTTCGCTACTACGTGTTTAATTAGATTATAAAAGAGTAAGCCCTTAACGCCACCTATTTCCTTTACGGCTAATTAAATAAGAATAGTCTGTCTTTAAATAAGCTTAGTAGTGTTATAAATGGCAATAGGGGTAGCTAGTTGCTAAATAAGATTATACAGTATGTATAAAGCCTTAAGGGTATTAGACTTTACTGGAGGCAGAAGAGAAATAAGCTTACGGCTTATATTGAGAATATTAAGAGCGGGTCTTTATTCTTTATACTTAGCGCTACTAATCTATATTAGTATGATCTACACTCTTATATACCTCTATTTAACAAATATAAGGCTGCTAATAAGGCTTAGCGCTACTAGATTGCTTCTTAAAATCTTAATAACAATCTATATATTGCTGCTTACTAGATATATCGCCGCTTTAATCTATTTAGGAAGCACGTGCTTATAGGCCTATTTAATAGCACTAACTTTTAGTCCTAATATAAGTGGTAAATATAAGGTAGCGGCTATATATATAGCTTCTTATAGAGTTTAACAGCCCTAAAGCTAGATCCGTCAGCTATTAAATTAAGGGCGGCTTTTACTAAGTACTGGGCTACTTTTATATCTACAATTAATCCCAATTAATTTAGGCCTTTTGATCTTCGATATCCTTCTGCTCTAAGCTATAAAGAATAGCTTAATACTAGTAAGCTTCTTATTACCTGCCTTAATTAATTTTAATAGTACCGTAATTGCACTAAATTTTACTGCTTAAGATTAAAGAAAGGCTCTACTAGAGTAAAGGAGTGCCGCTTCTATTTTCTACGGTCTCTCCGTAATAAGGCTGCTATATTAAAGGATTAAAATCTATATTACTGGATATTTTGTCCGTAGCGTAATAATAAGCTTCTTAATGGTTATAATACAGCTATAATATTAGCGTAGATGGTAAATATTGCAGTAAGGAAGAGAAGAAGTTAACTTCCTACTAGGAGTTACTCTAATTAGTATAGCTATACGCTAATAGCCTTTATGCCTTTAGTTTAGTTATAGTTAGGTTTATAAATAAGCTTATTACTAAACGTAATTAGTTAGTATAGGAGGTATACTATTTACTTCTTAACATTCCCCTTTACAAAGGCTCTAAAAATATAGTAACTTTAAACTGCCACTAGGAGGACAATCGAAGCGCTATATATAAGCTTAATAATAGGCAATTAAGAGGGTGCGGACTATCTAACTATAATAAATATAAGCGCCGCCCAGATAGGGTAGAGGATATTACTTTCCTCAATTTTCTACTCTATTTTAATTACTCTACTTATAAGCGTCGGCTAAGAGTAAAGCCTTAAGTTATATCGTACTTTCTGTAATATAACGGCGATCGTTTCTATCTATAGTATCCTAAGTTCTACCGTATAAAGCTTATTCTTTATCACCCGTAAAGGGAGTATAAGAAAGTAGCTACTTATACTAATAGATTTAGGGCCCCTAATTATATAGCTTCCTATTAGGCTTACGTTAACTCTTATTAGCACCCGCCTAACTACTTCTATAATTAGAAACTAGAGGAAGGTTATAAAACTGCTAATAATATTAATAAGTTTAAGGGCGATTTCGCAGACGACTTGGAGCTATATTAGTCCTTTAAGGCCCTATATACCCGCGTTTAAAATACTGACGGAGTTAAACTTAAGGATCCTAATAGGCTTAGTAATAGGGAGCTTAATTATAACTACGACTAAAGTATATATTAGGGTATGTACCCGCAGCTTAATAAGAGGACTTATTAGTAGGAAGTACGGCTACAGCCTCTACCGTAAAGCCGCCTATCCTAAATAGTAACTCCGTCCTTCTTATAACCAGGTTAGCGTTATATTTATAATATTATAGTTAATTACTATAGGTAGATCTAAGCGGGCCTTAGCCCCCCCCTACTGCGGATTAATGTTAATAGAGAGGCAGGAACCGGTAAATTGTATCTTATTACTATCCTCTTTACTACGCTCTATAATATAGCAAGGGCTAATAGTAAGCTATCGCTATTAGCTTAAGCTACCCCTACTAGGGTAGCTACCTTTAGTATTAACGGCAGAACTATATATAATTTATTAAGGTTACCGGTAAATTATCTGTTTAAGAAATTGCCTATTGCTAGTCTTACGCCTCTATAATAAGCTTTTAAGGATATTTACTATCTTATCCTTAATAAGAAATCTATAATTAGGCAAGTATATCTAGCCTAAATTAATCACCACCTCTATTAGATTTACCCTATATATAATAATAACTACTTTAGAGGCTTAAATATCTTGCTAGTAGGCGATTTCTATTAGCTTCCCCCTATAGGTTAGGCGGCCTTATACAGCAATCTACCCATTAAGCCGTTAGAGCTCGCTAGCTATAAAAAGGGAGCCTATAAGGCGATTAACCAAATAGCTATCCTAGATTAAGTTATATAGTAGGGCGGTAATAACGCTAAGAGCTTTATATTTAGGACTACCCTTATAAAGCTATGTAGTAATTCTATAAGTAATTTAACCTAGAAGCTTCTTTTAACTAGGTATAAGCAGGGCCTATCCACCAATAAGGTTACGGGCTTTAATAACGCAATTCGGCTATATAGCATACGCGCTACTATAGGTAAGTATAACGCTATTTAGCTTCGCAACCTTTTACAGCTAGTAGTAGCTATTAAGTTAGTTAACACTAGTATAGGTATACAAAAAGTTACTCCTAACTAGTGCGATACTATAGAGAATCTAGCCCTATATATTAGCGCGAAAGTAATACTAATATAGAATATCTAGGTTAAACTAGGCTTAGTAAACGGTACTACTAATATAGTTAAAGATATTATATAAAAGAGACACGCGGATATTAAAAAGAATTAGCCTTAGTTACTACTAATTACGGTAGATAGGTATAACGGACCTACCCTATTTACTCGGCAGAATAGTAAGAAAGTCGTCCCTATATTTTCCGTACTTTATAAATAGGAGGGTATAAGAGGCTCTTGCTCACGGCGTTAATTTCTAATTACTCTAGCTTTTGCTCTTACCGTATATAAAAGCTAGGGCCTAATACTTAACTAGATAGTTCTAGATATTAAAGAAAAGGATAAAACAGCTAGGCTAACCTATATAGCAATCTTACGAGTTAAGAAGCTTTTAGGGCTTATATTTAAACGTAGGTTTAATATAAAACAATTTCAGTTATCTATAAGTAAGACTAAAGAGGCATGATAAGAAGATTTTGTATAGAGGTAGCAGCAACTATTTATAAACAACTTTTCCTAATTAGGAAATCATATACTGGCTTAAAGGTAAGTAGAGAATGCGGCATTTGTCTTAGCTTCCTAACTTTTAAACAGCTTAACTACAAAATCTAATTTTCTAAATTTTAACCCCCTTATCCATTCTACCTTTTTACTACTTTTAGAGCTATTAGATATACATATAATAGTATATAGGGAGAATTAGCAGTATTACCGGATCAATATTGCTGCTATCTATAGCGTTAATTAATTTTTAGAATTTTTAGAATTTTTTTTAAAGGGCGGAAATGTTGCTTATATAAGGAGTTACGTAACCTCTGAGAATACATAATACTTAGGACCGTATATTAGCAGCTATAACTTCTCTATACTATAGTTAAGATTTTATATATACCGCACCTAGAGCTACTTAAAATAACTATTACCTATAGATCTGCTAATTTATAAATTAAAAATTAGATATAGTTAGAGCTATTAGTAGGGGTTATTAATTGCGCTCCCTATAATAAAATCCAACTAATAAACGAACTAATAAATTAAATTAAAAGTTCGGAATATCTAAATAAGGTTCTGCTAAAACGCTAGCTAAACCCTAACCTAAACCCTTCCTAACCTATAAAATTCTAAAAATAATAACCTTTACTGTCGGTATCACCTAAGTGCACTTGATTGGCCTATTAACTAATGAATTAATTCTTATCTAATAGGTGTCGAAAGCAGAGGATCATAAGGATCGCGGTGCCTAAGTAGGGGGCTAATAAGTCACCATAAGGGTGACTAATTAGAGACATGTGACTACGTAACCATCTGTCCATATATTCCAACACTAGCAGTTCTTTCTTTATGCTTATAGCGCTATAAGAAGGCAGCACGGTGTTAGTTTAGCTGCAGGTGGAAGCAGTAGAAGTTAGTTGGCTACAGGCAGGGCAGCAAGAGTCTATTGTAATAGCAGTACGGTGCGAGCATCGGGTGGTGATAGTGGTTAAACGTAGGGCTCGTCTATCGGTCGGTCGGTAGATCGCAGGCGTATAGGCACGATCATTCGGTCGGTAGATCGCAGTCGTATAGGTACAATCATTTAGTCGGTAGATCGCAGGCGTATCGGCGCGGTCAGTATCGTAATAGCAGGCATAGCGGCGCTATTAGTTTGTTAATGGTATATAGCAGTACGGTGCCATTAAGGGTTCGTAGCTGCCACAAGGCGCCGGCAGATTCGAGAGGGCAGAGGGGAGCGCGTTGGCGTTATAGGAGACACGTAACTAGTAACCTCCGTCTATGCATTCCAACCTCTGTCCATACATTCCCACACTGGCAATTCTTTCTTTATGCCATTGATAGTTCGTAGCTGCCGCAGGCGCCGGCAGATTCGAGAGGGAGGAGGATGGGGAGCGCGCTGGCGTTGTAGGCGCGCTGTTAACGTGATTTTCGACGTGGCAGATCTGCAAGGAAGATAGCAGACGGTGTCGGGGTTATAGGATGCTGCTGACGCTGCTGGGTTGTAGGGTGCTGCTAACGCTGCTGGGTTGTAGGATGCTGCCGAAGCTGCTAGATTATTGGGTATTGGGTACTGCGCAAGGCTGTTGGGTTGCTGTAATGCTGGAGTACTGCGCGAGGCTGTTGGATGTTAATTTGTATGCTAAGACGCGTACTAGATATTGGTTTGCTGCTGAGTTGCGTAGCTACGCTGGGGTACTGCGTAAAGCAGTTGGGTAGTTGGATGTTGGGTGCTGTAAAAGCTGGTGTGCTGTGTACGGCTAGAGCGCTGCCGTAGTACTGCTGGGGTAGCCGCTGAGGTAGCTGCTGGGGTATGGGGGGTTGATTTGCTGCTGT
>Ga0307515_10009723_pt1 | contig 18532 bp, 15 predicted proteins | sample 17_EM_MG_FD_194513 | JGI IMG/M metagenome (GOLD analysis project Ga0307515, IMG submission 194513) | Populus trichocarpa ectomycorrhiza microbial communities from riparian zone in the Pacific Northwest, United States - 17_EM | ecosystem: Host-associated > Plants > Roots > Unclassified | place...
ACTCTAGTACCATTACATAAATAAAAGAAACAGAACATACCACGAGAAATTATAGCCTCAGTTAAATTCCACCGAATTCCTCTATTAGTAAGAAGCTGGTAATATTAGAAGTCTTCCTCCTGGCACTCTCTAAATGTTGTCATCCTTGTTAAATTATGGTTGATATAGATATAGATATTATAGAGCTTGCCGATCGGGCCTATACTATTCCAAATTTTAAATGCGTCATCGTATAAAGCACCAGCTAGCTTCCGCTTAAGCTTACTAACGCTCTTACCAAATAGTAAGGCCTTAATAACTAAGTTAATGATATAACCGAGACATCGCAGGCGTGAATAGCCAACGTTAATATCAAACCGAGTTGCTAGCTCCTTTAGCATAGTATCGTTATCCGTAGCATTATCCATTATAAACGCCCCAAGATTCTGGCCAATCTCGTAGTTATTAATGACATCGGCTATAATTTCTGCAATTAATTGGCCAGATTTTGCTCTATTCACTTTCCGGAAACCTAGAAGATAGTGCTTAAGCTTATACTCCTTACTAATAAAGTAAGCGCATATCGCCATATAGTTGTTACGATTTAGAGAGCGCCAGCCATTAAGTAAGAGGTTAATTTTGCTTTTTGCACATAAAATCTTATCCTTAATCTATGTTTTCCTTAACTGAAATATATCTATCACCCAGCCCCTAATTGTAGTATGCGAGGATGGAAGGATTGCTTTAATCTCAGGTCGGCTAGAAATAAGGAGCTGTTGAAATCGTGTATTTTAAATAGTTGAAAAGCTAAGGTCGCAGGCAATGATTGTGTCAATAAGGTTCTTCTTATATTTAAGATCGTCGAATAGCGGTGGAAGAAGACCACGTTGTGTAAAGCCTACGTAAGTAGAACCTTATCCTTATAACAAGATGGAGTTAGGATCCTCGCCGGCTCCAGTTATTCCATAGGTCTTTTTTAAATGAGATGCAATTAATAAGGTAGAGAGTGCATTAAAGAGCTAGGTACTATAAGCCTTTTTTTAATAGCAGCGCTTATAGAGCCAGAGCTTCTCATAGCCCTTTGCTTGTAGATCAGCTCTATACTGATAAACCTAAGAAACCTTTGCCTTTGTATTTAGGACCCGTTTGTTGCGTGAGCGATACTATATATCCTAAAGAAGCTGGCCACGGTATTTAAGAGTATCGTATTGAATGTCAAAAACGCAGGCGTGCGAGGTCTGAGTGGGCTAAGATGCTTCTGAGGTAGTCTTAAGTAAATTAGAATCAGATAATTGAGAAGTTTTGTTAATATCCGAACTCATATTACCCTTTAAAGTTAATAGGGTTATTATATAATAAGATAATAGTGGGTAATCTAAAAAATTTTAAACCGGATAAACTATTAACCGAGACTATCAATCAGTTATTAAATATCTAACCTCGGTTTAAATATTTGATTGGCTTGACTGATATCTGATCTCGTATTTGATTGATTAGACTGACGCTTGGACTGATTGAACTTCCAATTAAATCCGTTGACTGTTGGCAGCACTGTTTCTGCCGGACTTTCGGTTTAGATTTGATATGAAGTTTTGCAACCGAACACGCCCTAACTTGGACCGATTTATCAATCCTGGTGACGAGGCTACTACGCTATGAAGTTATCATAGGACTGGTTGATGACTTGTCGCATTTCACTAGAATTGGGACTCCCGGAAGGTGTCAGACCGTCTATTTGTTTTAGAAAGTGTCCTGTCAGTTCTCGGGCGTAAACAGATGCGTGTTGTGATAGCTAAAAGATGGTTATTGAATGGTCGAGGTATGAGGTTCAGGGTAAGCTGCGAATATGACGATCGCTGATTCATTAGGGTTAGCGTCTTACCTCGTTCCACCACGTAGGGGAAGTCACACCTTCCGTCTCCGTGCATATGCTGGAGATCTCTAGCTTCCGTTGTTCGTTCGTTATCTCCTCGCGGATACGAATCTTTCCGTTACGGCTGCTAGCTTAAAGAGAAAACGGGCTGTCAGTATGAACTTGTTGGAGTGCCGCTGGTCTGCATTACTCTAACAGAGGTTCCCCGGCTTGTAGAGGGGACAATTAATTTTAACACAGATGTGTTTATGCGTTCTGGCAGGATATGCCAGCACCGGCGCTTCTCGCAGGAATTCTTGATCAGGTATGTAAACCCTCGAGTATATCTAGATCTATCAACCTTGTATACGACTATGTTTAAGGGGTTGATGGAAACAAGTTTAACCTGCAGCTACAGCTGCTGTTATATGAAATATCTTCCTCCAGTCGAACCGGCAGCTATTTCCACTATTCCTAAGAACTAAGAGGGGGCAATGTTTGACTACGCCTTCGTGATTGTCCATAAAGCTCTCTTTGAGGGTGCCTTCATCAAATCTCTTTCTTTCGAGTCTCAGGGGATCCATGGGAAGAAATCCAGCCACCTTAATGCATTGACTTCTTATTCTTGTTAGGTGGTCGCAGTAAGTCCGAAGGGAGCATTGGGCATTGCTAAACAAGCCCTGTTTCTTTGCATTGTAATCCACATTTACATATTCACTCGTACCAGCGTTCACTTACCTAGCAGCAAATTAAATCAAACTTCACTATGACATTATCCTCAATCTTTGTAAAAGAGGAACCAAACTTTCCTATCCCGGTCTTCTTCATTCTCTCCGGCATGATAACCCCCGACTTCGTCCTTTCCACTGGCTTCGCATGCCCCTTTTGCGCCGAAGCAACAGCGCGACACCACTACGCCCTGGCCCGCAACGACGCAATCGAGCGTGTTGTGGCCGGGCATGCAGAGCGCGTGGGCGGAGGATATAGCGGGTGGGAGCTGTCCGAGGAAGCTCGGGTGGAGGCAAGCAAGCAGATGGACGAGGCGGTGGATGAGATGGTGAGGCAGGAGGAGGGCGCGTGGGAGCAGGTGCGGGATGAGGAGCGTGAGAGTCTGCTTAGCCAAGGAAGGCAATGTTTTGATCCGATGGATAGCAGATTTTTGTTTGAAGATTAGGGGCACTCACGTGGTATGAATTCGTTGCTTATTCCCAAGGTGATGGCCTTTTGTTTCCCTCCTCGAGTAGTTTAAGAAGGTATTGCGCCTGGGACAGCATTTTTATAGCCTCGAAAAATGTCATGAAAGTTGAAATTGCTTTGAGTATCCTCAGCATCTTATCTCAGTGCACCCATAAGCTGCTTTGTGACACCGAGTGGCTCCTAAATACATGATCTTTTGGTAGCGCGATTCTTTGTTTAAATATGATGCCTGGCAATTATAACATTGTGCTTTGTCCTCTGATTAGACTAGTAAAGGGAGCCTTAGAAAATACTAGAAAGAATCATGTAAGGACGCGAGCAACCTTACTGGTTTAAAAAAAGGCAGAAGAGAATCAATATTCATCCAATATACCATCATTTGAACTCCAGAAGACTGAATACATAATTGAAATATGCCACGAAAGCCACTACCCAGTACAGGGTGGTTTTGAATAAACCTTATCGCAATAAGACTTGGCATACCCCAAATAAATTTTCAGTCGCCTTCTTTTTCTTTATTATCGTATAAAATATAGCTTTAGAAGTGGAATCAGAAGCTCTTGACTCTATTAATACCTCTAAATTAAAAAATATAAGAGGTTACTTAGCTCTTTTATTGTGGGAGTATACCCGTCCACTAGGCAGTAATAAGCCCCGTCTTTTATTCTATTGTAAATACTATATAGAGTTATATAAATAAAGTAATATAGAATTAATTAAAAGACCTTTACCTTAAAGCGTTATCTTAAAACAAGATAGAAAAGCTAAATTTAAAAGTACTCTAAGCGGTCCTAAATAAGGAAGTTATTAACAAGGCCCTTATTACATTAATTATTATATAAAACTTACTATTTTAGATAGTTAAATGGCTAAAGTTCCATATTCTTCTATAGTTAATTAATCCTAAAATAGACGGCTATATAACTATAGCCTATTTACTAGTTAGTAAATGATTTATAACTTATAGCTATTATAAAAAGATATTATATAAAAATGGCTATAGTCTATACTAATAGGTATTTATCCCTCTATTAATATCCAGACCTCTTTAAATAATTATCTTCTTTTTATAATTTATAGCTATTTTACTAGTAGCTAGAAAAAGCTTATAGACGCTCTTCTTAGCCTTTATATAGTAGTCTCTTATAGTAGGGATAAGTAATAAAATACTCTCCTTTTAGTGCTTAAGGACTATAGAATTATATAAAAACTAGGTGCCGTTATATCTAATAACTATACTATAAATAATAAGCTCTATTATATAATAAGCAACTAGCTTTTTTAGGAAAAAATAATTATATAGAATTATATCTACTAATAGATCTGCTATTAGGGTTATATTCTTAACCTTATTATATAGACTTTCCTCTTTAAAAACTTAATTAGTTTTAATAATATTAAGTTATATAAAGAAGATAAGGTAAAAGAAAAAGAGTTAGATCTAAAAGAGGAGAGAAAGAAAAATAATATATTTTAGAAACCTAGTGCACTTAAAAAGCTTTATAATATTGCCATATATACCTATAGCTTAGCTAGTTATATAAGGGAGTTTAAAAGTCTTATAGGGAGAAGAATTCCGCTTAATAATCGTATAAAATGGAATAGCTAGTATTTTATACTCAGTGTAGTAATTTAGAAAGAGTCTGCCCTTAATATATATACTAAGCCTAACCTTAATATACTTAAAAAGGACTAGGAGGCGCTTTATATAATAAAAAGTTTTCTTTAAATATTCTACTAAATAACCCTAAAATGCTAAGGACATAAAACAACGCTTAAGAATATACTCTTTATAATAGATATTATAATTAAGCACTTTAATAAATCCTAGGTTAGTTTATCTCCCCTTTTTATTTCTTAATTTAGCTAATATTATATAATAGAAGGAGTATATATCTAATAAGAAGTTCTCTAAACGCATTAAAAATACTTAGAATACCTTTAATAGATATTACTATAAAATAGATAACTTGCTACTATACTTATTCTTTATCTAGCCTATTATATAAGATATATTAAGTAGGTTTAAACAAAGGAGTAGTATAAGCCTATACTTAATAGCGTTAAAGAGCTTTAGGAAAGATATTAGAACAGAAGTTCTACGCCTAGAAGTATACGTATTATTATATAAAAGGCTAGCTCTAGCTTAAGACCTTAACAAGTTTAATAAGATTACTAAGGATCTTAATAGTATAATATTTTAACTAAAAAGTTAAAATAAGTATAAGGACTTTATCTCTAAGACGCTATATAAGATTTTAAGAACTATACTTTAGTAGTGGTCTTAAAACTACCCTGACCCAGTATGATTCGCGGTCACCATCATTGCCACAACAAGATCTCTCGCTTCATTTACAAAGGCAACAGCGTCAAGTTACTTCAGCCATGCTTGTAGGCCTAGTGTCGGAACTGCAGGATGTACCATCCTGGCCTCGTACTGCTGCCATTACCAATATTGCCAATATCGCCTCTACATTTCCCTTCACAAATCCTCCACAAATCCTGTACCTGCAGAAATTCTAGGGTCTCGACAAAGCAGGTCCTGAGACGTTCCTCTTCCCACGGAGGTCGGAACCAGAGCTCGAATCCCCGGTTCCGCCATCGACTGGCGCTCGCATTTTGGACGAAGGAAGGCAGCGTTTTAGGAAGCTTATTCGTGCAATAGAGGAATGGGATAGGCGAAAGATGTTTCTTGTTATCGCTCGGGTGGGAACACTGAGAACTAGGTGGGAGAGTCGAAAGGAGTGGAGAAGAAGGGAGAGAATGGAGATGTGGGAGGTGGTTTCTCAAGGATGAATAGTGGAGAGAAGAAGCATCGCTAGTAACTTATGGGGAGCTTAGGAGAACCAGTAAGCAATAGACATGCGGAAATGATTACAATTGGTATGAACTTTGATTCACTGAATTGTGCTAGCCATTATGGTACGTTTCTCTTTTCGATTATGGTAAGCTTCTTGCTACATATAGCAAAATCTAAGGGGAACGTCAAATGATAATTTTGGGGTCAAGTACAACGGCCTCCCCTCTCCAGCCTACCGGTCCAGAATTTTCCTCAGACGTTCAAAGCTGTGGTCGGTGCCCAGTCACCAGTCCCCGATGCCTAATAGGGCAGAGCCCTCGAAATATATCCCGATATGAAGCGGTATTAATACTCTTGACTCAACCCGCAAACTCTTCCTTGTAAATGGGTTGAAACCCCTGAAACATTCATACGAAGCACTGATTCCAATGTCCTCCGCTTCGAGCAAAAGCCATGCTGTCCACAAAAGCGCTAAGCTTGCAGCGCCCATGCTTGTCACCGCCACAATATTTCAGCGGAAGGATGCGGTCGTTTACAATGATGCGGACGAACTCTTCATCTTCATCAACACATGTCATTTTCTCGAAATATGCTCTGGCTGCAAAGGGAACGGTCCACGAAGCTGAGTAGCCGTTGGTATCTTTGATGTTCTCCAAGGTTGTGTTAGACAAAGGAGTTGTATCGTTATAAAGCCCAAAAGCGCTGAAGATACTGGTCATGTCATTGTCGTGACTGAAATCAGCATACAGCTTCCTGCCCAACGGGAATGTCTCCCCGTTGGAATCCAGAGTGTGGTTTGTGCAGGTGTCATCCTGTACTGGTTTGCCAGTCATACGAGCAATGAGCTCGTTAACAAAGCCCACACCTTGAGTAGCTCCAAGTGGATTGCCGTCGGCATATCCGTAGTACTTTCCTAGCGACTGGTAATAGTCATATTGTTGCCACTCTTTCTTGCTGAAGAGGCTGCAAAATTGTGACACCTTGGCTGTGGGATGTGCCACTGTTTCAAACGGACAAAGATCCATTAGAAAGATGGTTTCTGATTGGGTAAGATTCGCCCCAACCAACTTCTCATTGATTCGTGTTTGTATCGGCGGAATGAATATTTCTACCCAGGCATTCTGTGCAGCGCTGCCAACAATGGACGCAGGGCCTTTCTCGAATGCAGTGCAGAGATTGTGGCTCAATGTGTTGTTCGACCCTTCATCTTCGCTAATAATGACCATATTGGACGAAGGTTTCCCGTCGTCCTTAGCTTGTGCAAAGCCCTCAAGCCACTTCTCTGCTGATTCAATGACGCGAGTTTGCCCAGACGACCGCACAAAAGGAGAATGTCGGTTCGCAAGAGGCTCATAGTATCGATAAAATCGGATTCCGGAATTGACCATTTGCTGTTGCCCAGCAGCCGTAAGCTGATCTGCGCCCAGTGTATACTTGTAATCTTCCAGGAAGGCAAACTCGTCTGGGTAGCTATCAACGGACCGCTGTATCTTATTAATGGTGTAATTGTACCATATGGTCTTCCCCACAGTGGGGTCGCGGCCTCCATGGCGGGAGAGTATTTGAGCGAAAGTGACGGAGCAGCCTTTCGGAGGCTCTGGGGGAATTTCTGAAGGGACGCTGAAGTAGAGAGAGTATTGGCCCCAGAAGTGGGATATTTTAGGACTGCAGCGGTAGCCCTGGTCGATTGAGTCGCAAGGCTTAGGGATGACGACGGAGTATGTTCTTCATATAATCAACATCCAACGCGAGTATACAATAATAAACCACTATGTCGTACCTTGAGAATTCGTAAATGATGAATATGCCTGCAGTCAGAACAATTGCCCATGCCAAGATGCTAGAACGGGGAGAGTTGTGAATCTTCAGAGGAGACACCGGCTCCTTCTCATCCAGTGGCAACCGGGCGTATTGCTGGCGACGAGAGCCCACCATTCGGTTCCAGAGGCGAGCCATGTCTCGAGATTTTGGTGTGGAACGTGGGTGGAGTGGTTCAAGGGTTCCTACAAGGGATATTATGCCGTTATTTTCGCTGAAGGCGGTTTATCATATTGGGGTACCTGATTTGCTCCACAGTGGACCCTAAAGTGTGGCGCGTAAGGAACCCTTCCGCGGGATAGGTATCGTAGGGTAGGTGCTGCGAGGAAGCAGCAAGTGTAGAGGTTACCGGGATGGGAGATGTTAGGGCGGTTTGACATGGCTGACAGTAGGATTGGGTGCCGACATGCGCCAAGCGCGAGAGCTTGTCGCAACGTCAATCAGGTACAGTCCTCCCTTGCTGTTCCACGAGAGTGGAAGTCTACTCTCACGTATACGCTATCCTTTCCTGGCTCTCAACGAGCTTTAGGAGGATGAGTATCGCCTGCAGATATACTCCCCTTCAGGCTACCAGCGGCGATGAAGGCACGCAAGACCACCTTCCATATCAAGACGGAGAAAGCTTTTCGGATAGCATTGCGGATAATAGGGAAGGTTTCTCCAGTGATAGTGCTCCGCTAATTGGCGGGCGACCATGCAGCCTTATCAATTCGGTAGGTAATAGTTTTCTAGAAGGTTGCCAATTTTTCACACATCTCTCTCCACCGCGATGCTTGACTCGCCAGTGCTCCAAGCCTCCTACCGAACCAGATCTCCCTAACACATGGTGTTATGCAATGGCATTACTAGCGATAGTGACTGCTTAGGTAGAGCTTGTTTTGATGATCAAATGATTCGTCATCCTGCCGCCGGGGGAGCTTACCGGACCGAGGATGATACCGTAGCTATGACGTTCCTTAGCCGATCTTGCCTCCACAGCTAAACAATTAAGGTCTTGGGAGTCACTCCATATAACAAGCTCAACGGACCCCTACCGGGTCTGACGGGTGTCTTTATACCCCAAATCCTCTATCTTTAGCTATAAATACTCCCTTGATTCTCGCTTATTCACTCAATTATCGTTGTTTGATCTGTTTATTTGATCAATTCGTTAACAATGGGTGAAAAATTGCAGGGCGATGCCGACGAGCTCCAGCTCGAAGCCCTCGGCCATAAGGGAGAGCTCAAACGGAATTTTTCTCCCCTTGCCATGCTTGGTCTTGCCTTTGCAATTCTCAATTCCTGGACTGCTCTTTCAGCATCGCTGTCTCTCGCTCTGCCAAGCGGCGGCTCTACAAGCGTTGTCTGGGGTCTAGTCACCGCTGGTATCTGCAACCTTTGCTTGGCCACATCTCTCGCCGAATTTCTGTCCGCCTACCCCACTGCCGGCGGTTAGTATACATCCGGTTTCCCTAGAGTTTAGATTAACAGTATATAGGCCAATATCATTGGGTCGCCGTTATTAGCTGGAAATCCTGGGTGCCTCTTCTGTCTTGGATTACAGGCTGGATTAATGTTTCAGGATGGATTGCACTGGTTGCATCCGGCGGGCTTCTTGGCTCACAGTTGATTGTTGGGGTTATTTCTCTGATGAGTCCCAATTACTCTCCTCAGCGATGGCACCAATTCCTCATTTACATTGGCTACAACATCTTCGCCTTCGTTGTAAACGCCTTCATGAACTCGTCCCTACCATACGTCAATAAAGCTGCTATCGCTTGGTCAATCTCCGGTTTCGTTGTCATTTCAATTACAGTCCTCGCATGCGCATCGCCAAACTATTCCTCAGGCTCCTTTGTGTTCCGCCAGTTTATCAACCAAACTGGCTGGCCCGATGGCATCGCCTGGTTGCTTGGCTTGCTCCAAGGTGGGCTCGGTCTTACGGGATATGATGCTGTCGCGCACATGATCGAAGAGATCCCGAATGCATCCATCGAGGGACCGAAAATCATGATTTACTGCGTCGGTATTGGAATGTTCACGGGGTTTGTTTTCCTCGTCGTCCTCCTTTTCGTAGCTGGGAATGTCAACACTGTCATATCGTCACCTGCCGGACCGCTCCTACAAATATTGTATAACGCAACCGGCAGTCATGCCGGCGCAATATGTCTACTTATGTTTCCACTCATATGCCTCCTTTTTGCGACCACTTCTATTATGACCACTTCGTCACGCATGACCTATGCGTTTGCGCGTGATGGCGGACTACCGGCTTCCCACTTCTTCGCCAAAATACATCCAAGGCTAGGCTTGCCACTCAACGCCCTCTACCTCACTACTGCCCTAGTTGTAATCTTTGGGTGTATCTTCTTGGGATCTAGCAGCGCTTTTAATGCTATCATCTCAGCTTCCGTCGTCGCACTTGGTGTTTCATACGCCATTCCTATCGCCATCAACTGCCTTCAAGGGCGGAAGAAGCTCCCGCCGCGGCCCTTTGTACTGCCTAATTGGTTTTCATGGTTCGCGAACTTGCTCGGTATTGCGTATGTTATCGTGACCACCGTGCTCTTTGTCTTTCCGCCTGAACTTCCGGTTACCGGTAGTAATATGAGTGAGTTTCTACTTCCTCGCCGCTCTTATTGACGTATTCCTAACGGGAATGCTGATGTTTCTCCAGACTACTGCATTGTAGCTTTTACTATCATCATAATTATCAGTACTGTCCAATGGTTTGTCGATGGACGCAAAAATTTCACTGGTCCACGCGTAGGGATGGGACTAGAAGCTGTAAAGAGTCAGCAGAATGGAGACTCAGATGAGACTTTTGATCCGAAGGTCGTAGAAGAGGCGGCAAGGCAATCCGCATAAGCGGAAGAGTAGGAAAACAAAAAGCGGTGCATAAAGAGCGTGTATATATTTCGGATATACTAGTAAGACTCTAATTCAACCAACTCCATGCATTATGACATTGGGCCGCTTTTACAAGGAGGGGTAAACGGGCCAGACGTCCCCCCTTATTGACCCTTATATATGATATTGTGTAGAATCTAGCCAATAGTATATTACGCTAATTAAAAAATATACAGCCGTAAACCATAACAAAATATGTATTTAGGTATTTTTATTCGTATATATTAAAAAAAATTTAAACTCTCTTATATACTTATGTCACGGAACACCCCCGTAACACCTTATACACGTCCACCTGTTTCTACCGACTCAGTAATAAGAGCCCGACCACGAGACGGCAATCTGACGGCAATCTAACGGCAATCTACCACATTCTGCCATATTCTGCCAAGTCCATCGAATCCCGCCAAGTTCTGCCAGGACCGCTGCCCGAATCCTATTCTGCCCCGTGCACGCGTTAACTAAGCAACTAAGTTAATAATATATACCCTTTCTTCCCGTTTTCCTACCTTCTTTCCTTATATAACGTTTTAACTTTATTACATAGTTTATATACGTAGCTTAATAATATCTACTTCACTATATATTATCGTCGCTTATACTCACTCTATAATACTATATTACGTTAACCCTATATCTATACCGCCCCGTCTAGTATATAGAATAACCTAAAAGCCTCTATATCTATAAAAGACCTATATACTATATTTACCGAATAAATAAAGACCCTATAATAGGCCTTTATAAAAACCCTAGCCTATTAAGAAGCCTAATATTATAAGATAATTAACTCTCTAAAAAGGAAATTAAAGAGATCTGTTAAAGCCCACCGTCTACTATCCCTTACACTATTTACGTCCAATAAATTGTGACCCGTGCGTACCAATCAATAAGCTGCACAGGCTTGCGGGCGAAAGCTCCGACAGCCTGTCGGACAGGGCTTGGCATTCCCACTTTTGAACTTTATCTTTCCCTTCTCTTTATTGTATGAAGCAGCATCAAAATAGCTAATAACTTTATGCTTCCTCGCCTCGTACGAGCTAAGGAAAAGCTTAAAAAGTATATAAAGAAGCTCGCAAAATTTCTATACCATCTAGCTGCTAGGATTTTCAATCCTAAAAGTTGTACGGCTTTCTTAAAGGATAAGAACGACGATTTAAAGTTAACCGCTGCTAGGGAGAAGCAGCTTTATATTATACGAAAGATCTAGGAGAGATTCTATAAAAAAAAAACACTATCTATAGATCCTACTCTATTGTATAATGCCTAAAGGAATAGGCTAAAGATCCCTAATAAAGAGCTCTCTACCATTTAAAGGGCTATTTATAAAATATCACAATTGGTAAAGATAAAAGTGCCCTATGCAGAGCTTTTCTATTTTAATTCTTGCCTGCACAAAGCTCTGCACGAAGCTCTGCGTACGGAGGCTCCGCACGAAGCTCTACACGAAGCCCCGTATAAAGCTTTTATATCCCTTACACGGATAGATACGTCCTATAAAATATGCACCGTGCGCACCAATCAATAAGCTGCATGCGCAGGCGGTAAGTCATTCTGCCAGGTAACCAAAGATTTTAAATAAAGCCACGAATATATTTTATTTCTGGTATAGATTATATATAGAGCCTTAATCAAGGGTGTTGAGTCGATCAACGTGTTCCTGCCAACATGGGCCGTCCTTACACAGTGGTATTCGACAGAGCCTACACCCGTATGTTGTTCTTAGCGCCCTTTGAGGCCTCTTAAAGTCCTAACTCTCTCGCGATTGCTTTGTTATATTTACTGATAGCTCGCATAGAGGCTTCCTTCTTAAAAGCTTCTTAATACAACTCTTCCTCCCTGCCGCAAAGCAGGCTGCGCAAGCTTTCTATTTCTCATTGATTTTGACTGCCTTGTACCCGTGAACAACTACCAGGTGCCACTTTATCTTATCCATAGTTATCCGACTACGATTGCTTCGAGGTTCGTAAGCAGAGGATTCAAACAGGGAGGTAATAAGGGCTTCAAGGAACTTCTTATAGCCACTACATTTTGGCCACCCGTTGGCGGCATAAGAAGACAACTTATAGGCATTAGTAACAGTTGTATTAAGGAGGAAGTGGAAGAGGGGTTTCCAGGTACGGCGGTGGATCTTAAGGGAGGTATAATAAGATCGCATTTGGTCAGCAGTATTAACGCCATTCATAAAGTAATTGTATATATTAATAAACTCTAGAATAGGCAACCACTTCCTAGCTGCGTTACCGAACACCTTGCGAGTTTAACGTGAGTTATTAGAGGTAGTAGCAGGCCGTCATCACTCGCGTTCAACAAAGTTTGATCCTACGATATATAACGTCATTACCAGCAGAGCCTCAAAGTTAAACTCAATTACGTACCGTTGCTAATAGTACTCATAAATAGGACCATATTGGCGTCCTTCCAGGCAAATTCCATCACCGTTCCGTCCTCTAAAAGCCTCCCATATAGTATACCCCATTCAATTTGGCTTTAGTGGAGGAGTTTAAGATCAATAAGCTATCAGTCAATCTGCTCAATAGGTGATACAAATTGCCCATTTTCCTGCCCATTTTCCTGCCCTCTGTGTAACTTCTTTCTCTCATCTAGCTCCTCACGTTTTATTTTAATTATTTGTACAGTTCCTACACCCCCAATTCCAAGCTTCTGAAGTCGCTAAAGTAGTTTAACAGAGGTAAAAAGGTTATCTAGCCAAACGGTGTGCATATTTGGCTAATAGAGAGGCTGGCCCGTTTCAGGATCCTCCTAAGTTAAAAGATCTAGCACTACTACCTACGTCTTTAAAAAGCCTTCCTCTTCCACCCAGAACTTATCCAAATCTACTAGGCCTTTGCCGTCACCTTCCGCATAAAACATCCAATTAAGGACATAGCCTTGATTACCTAGGAGCCAGATCTTAAAGCCTTCAGGTGTAGGTTTAGTGGGTATATTAACAGTCTCAGATACACAGCCAGTAAAGCGTTCAATAGTTTCATCAACAGTAAGATGCACTCCAGGCTTGTAGTACCTCATTAAGGCAAGGCGGAGTTCCTCACTAAGTTCCTCAATCCTTTTAAATGTATTTTAAAAGGCCTCATCGTCTTCGGATCTTGGCTTGGTGCAGTAGAAGTAACAATCAATTTAACGCCAGCGATTTGCTCCAATATATTTCTAAACGATATGCATCATACCATGGCTAAAGTCCTTATGCCAATAGTCCTCAATACTGCTTTCTATGTGCAAGCCTATATAAATTACCACTACCAAATATACATAGAGCTCCTACCTTAATGTCGGTCTCCATACACGTAAAAATTCCAGCTCCTCTGGAGGTGGGTGTAGCTCTACATTCCTATTCATATATTCCACAAGCTAGTCTACCACTTCATCCGTCCAAAATAGCTTGAAAAGCTATATAGGGTCCTTATCGTCGATATAGGGTAGAAGATTTGGCTGCCTATACTCATTTATATTGTATATCGGGAGAGGCTCAAAAGGAGGCAGTGGTTCAGGCTTTGGAGGAGGCTTTTTCGCAATCCAACCTTTAGAAATAGGATACTGGGTAGGCTACACAAGATCTATGTCATTGAACACGTAGTTACGCACCATATTAGTAATTGATTTAATTAGGGAAGTTAGCTATTCCCATTTCTATGCGCGTTTGTTGATGTTCTTGACGTCGCGCACGGGCCACAAAATATAGGACCCTATCCGTGCAAGGGATAGAGCCTCCGTACGTAGAGCTTCGTGCAGAGCTTCGTGCAGAGCCTCGTGCAGAGCCTCTGTACGCAGAGCTTTATGCAGAGTCTCCGCAGAGCTTCGCGTAGAGCCTCCATACGCAGAGCTTCGTGTAGAGCTTTATGCAGAGCCTCTGTACGCAAAGCTTTGTGTAGAGCCTTATGCAGAGTCTCTGTACAGTATAATAATATTTAATTAAAAATATATAACTAAATAAGTAGTTAGGAGCTATGCTTAAAACCCTTAAAATAAAATATATAGCTCATTTATAATAGATTTTTTAGTGTTAATATCTCAATGAGGAATCTTTGGGTAATACCTATTTTTAGAAATGCTGTTGCTGTCGGACTGTCGGCGACACTGTCGGCCCGACAGCCTATCTGTCTTTGTCTCGTTCCCAGACCTTCTTGCCAAGGCTTACCTTGCCAAGCCGCTAGCCGCTTTTGGCAAGACCTTCGTTAGAAGGTCTGGTACATGGTTCGGATTTTTGTTAGTCCCACGCGGGGCATTTAGGCCTATATACACCTACTTTAAGCCAAATTATCTTAACTTTTATAGCTCCCTAAGCTATTCCTAATAGCCAGAATTACCAAATTAAACCTAGCGAAGAAGACTACGTTGCCCAATTTGCCCAATTCTAATTTATTATCTCGTTGTTGCGCCTAACGCCCCCAAGTCATAGTAGCCGCACCTTTCCTATAACTACCGCCGCCCTCTTCCTACCGCAGCCAGAGTACCTAAACCGATAAGCCAGCTTTAAATAAAAATTAAGGACTATAAGTCTTTTATTTAGAACGCGAAAGAGTTAACTTAATATTAGAACAGCTACATAAGCACCACTAGGGCATTGCAACTTTTATTAAGTATTATATAACCGCTTCCGGCCCTTCTAATTATAATACGCTAGAGTAACGTGTAAATAGGCTATAGAAGGTAATATTTAAAGAGCCAGAAGTTAAGGAACGGCTTATGGTGTATAGTGATCGCTAGCTAGGAAGGCTCTATTAAGAATCTCTATATAAGCAGATAAAGTAAGAGTTAGAGGATCTTATGCGCCTAAGAGAAGAGAACGGAGTTATTATTCCTAGTAGGCTTAGATAATTTAACGCCAAAGAACCAGTTAAAAAGCTTGAGCTTAATATAATTACTGCTAATATATAGTGCCTTGCTCTAACGCTATAGAGCTTCCTTATAGCTTTAGTTTAGCAAAGGCCATATACTAATTCTTATAATATCACGCCTTACTATAATAAGCTCTTTATAGTGTGCGCAATCCTAGCAAATATATAAGCCCCTTAAGCTAGCTACTAGTTCTATGCTGCTTTAGGGGTTTATTTACATAATATAGGTGTTAAAAGAAGGTGTATTGCGCTTCTTTATAAGTTAGGAGTTATAATATCGTATACCGGTCTTACCAAAATATAAAAGGAACTGGAGGAAGTTAGCAGGGTATATGCTTCCACACTTAAGGGTTTAAATAAGACGCCTCCATTACTATAAGCGGAGGGCATAGTTAAGGTATCTTAGCTGTAGATCGCGTACTTAAGGCTTCTTAGTTACTGCTAGTGTAATAAATAGTAACTTTTTTGTAGCGTATAATTAAGGTAACTGCTTTAAAGAACCGGAACTAGCTAACAGTTATATATAATAACTTTAACTAGAATGAAAGGGTTTAATATAAGACTATACTAAACACTAATAAGCACCTCTCTGCTACTACTTTTAAGCTTATACTTAACCCCGAGTTTCTATATAACGGTTTTTACACTTTTATACTTAAACCTATAAAATAGCTTACTTATAGCGTGATTTTTAATTATCCTGGTAACTAGGCAGATAGCTATACGGAATGGTGCTAGTTATATTAGATTGCTAAGGCTATTGCATATACAATACTAAAAGTTAAAGAGCTTAATATTATCGTAAACTTCTGGCCTAGTATACCTATTATAGATTATCTCCTTCTATAAAAGCTACGCCACTTTATATTAGGTCCAATTTTAGAGAATAAGGGCACTCTAGAGGGCACGTATAGTGTTTTTAGAAATATATTTGGTAGTAATAACGGCGAATATAGGTTTTAAGAGGGCCAGCTAGGGTATAAGGAAGGATCCTTTAATAATGGTAAATTAGTCTTAATTAATGGCGATTAGAAGACTATAGGCCTCCTCTAATCTATATAGTAAGAGCGCTATCTTAAAGAGCGTTACTATAAATAGCTAAAATGGTTTCTTTCTGTGGCTGGATTGTTCTATTGGCGAACTAACTATATAGATATAATATACGATATTTACGGTGGACTATCTAACTGCTTTAAATTGTTGGATTATAGCAAGGTCTACCTTGGCGCGTATTAGGGTTATAGGATACTATTCCATTATAAAGAGGAGGTCGTAATTAAGTCCTTTAACGCCTGAATTACTGCCTACCTCCTTAGTCTTTTTCCTTAAAATATTAAGGACTAGGGTAATAAGGGGTTTAATAATTGGATTACCGGATAAGATATTAGAAGAGGTAATAAAACGGCAGTAGTAAGAGTAAGATTCCTTACTACCTTATAGCGCATTTAAGAGGAGTTCTTCTTGCCTAGCTAACGGTCCTGTGGTAATAAACTAGTTAATAAGGTGTTTTAAAACTATGTTCGATTTATATAAGATATAGAGGTCTACCTTATATTAAAGTTTGCTATTAAGTACGCTAATATTGGGCTTATTAAATGGGTGATTATTTACTACTATTTTCTCTTTACTAGTAGTGTAAAGAGTTAATATATATAGTTGGCTTTATACCTTACTAGATTACTTATAACTAAAGCCGCGGATTAAGTCCTCTAAAGATTATTACTTGCTAGTATATTAGTTAATTGTAGAGGCTAGTAAGATAGTTAGTTTAAAATAGATTAACTTAACGAATATTATAACCTTATTCTTAAGCTTCTTCTTTAAGGCCGACGGCGAACTAGTTTAGATGTGATAGAGTTATTTACTTAAGTATTACTTACCGCTAGTTACTGCCTAGAGCTGCGGTATACTATAGAGGACGCGTTTGGCCAGTTTAATAGTATATATTATACGCTAGCTGACGCAGCTACTAATATATATTATCTTGCGCTTAAGCTATTAACTACTATTATAAGGCGGCCTAGCGGACGAAAGAGTTACCTTAACTATAAGGATATTGTTAATATTGGAACCTAGAGACTCTCTAGGGGTTTAAAGGAAGAATAGCCTATAAAGCTACCTTCTAAATTAACCTTATTATAATTAGAACCTTCTAGAGCTAGAAAGTAAAGAATCCTAAAGTAACTAGCTTACTACGACTCGCTTATTAATAGCTTTAATGCAAAGCTGTAAGGGCGTATTCCTATAGTAGAAGGCCTTAACAATACTGACGCAGATAAGCCTAAGATAATACTAATTAATACCTTACTTAATAGAGCTGCACTTAATACCTAATCTTATAGACTTCCTATCTAGTTCTAGTGTTTTATACGCGGCTATTATCTAGCTAATAAAGAATACTTTAATAAGATAAAGAATACCCGTAAAAGTAAGCTTAAGCTTAGAAAGCTTATGCCAGTATAGGATGCGAAGAAGGTAAAGGATATGTCGCGATAGTAAAAGCTGCAGCTAAAATGGTAGGGCCCCCTCTAGATTAAAAGGTTATTAGAAAAAGGGTTCTATAAAATTAAGGACCTTAATAGCACTAAAATAGGAGGCACCCTATATGGGAATTAGTCGAAACGGTTTCGTGTATAAAATCTTAAGGGGATTAGACCAGAAGACCGTATAAATAAAAGTAACTATAATATAGAAAAAGTCTTTATAGAAGAAGAAGTACCTAAAGAGGAGGCTATAGTAGCGTCTCTTCCTTCTAACTGTACTACAATCTTACCGCGTCTTAAGGATTACACAACCCTACTAAAAAGGTAGTCTTTTATAAAGATTCTTCTATAAATAGGCTATTACTTAGGACACCTATTACTATAAGCAGTAACTTATTTACTTTCTTCTTTTTACCTTTATAATAAATACGCAAAGTAACTGCAAGGATTAGAGTCTTCTACTATACTTCTACCTTATCCTACTGGCATAAGGAATTAGGAAAAGAGTTTAGCTTTTTAAAGCTGGTTTTAAATCCTCTATTTTGGTAACTACTCTTATAAGAAATAACTGCACGTGTGGTCTTCTTCCTTCTACCTTTATTACTAATAACTATCTCTTATAAGTATTTTACATTTTTACGTTCTATAATTTTTGAAT
>Ga0307515_10009724_pt1 | contig 18531 bp, 17 predicted proteins | sample 17_EM_MG_FD_194513 | JGI IMG/M metagenome (GOLD analysis project Ga0307515, IMG submission 194513) | Populus trichocarpa ectomycorrhiza microbial communities from riparian zone in the Pacific Northwest, United States - 17_EM | ecosystem: Host-associated > Plants > Roots > Unclassified | place...
AAGATCGTGACGCCGTCGCGCGCGAGCTTGGGGATGTCGACACCGGCATCGCGCAGGCGCTGCACCTGGCTGATCGGCACGCCGTTCATGCGCTCCATCACGATCACGCTCTGGGTGCAGAGGTCCCACACCATCTCGGGCAGCATGATCAGGTTCAGGCCCTGCATGTTGCGGCGCAGTTGCGCGGCGTTGGCGGCCTCGCGCACGAGGTCGAGTTCGTCGTGCAGGTAGTTGTCGAACTCGGCAACGACCTCGCGCGGCTTCAGGCGCTTGCCGTCGGCGCTCAGGCGCTCGACCCAGCGCGCGAGCGTGCGCATCAGCGACAGGTCGTCGTCGATGACGTCGAGCATGCCGGGGCGCAGCACCTTCACGGCAACCTCGCGGCCATCTTTCAGCGTCGCGAAATGCACCTGCGCGATCGACGCACTCGCGATCGGCTCGGCCTCGAAGCTGGCGAAGATCGAATCGATCGAGCGCCCGAAGGCCTGCTCGACGAGGCGGCGCGCGTGTTCGGCCGGGAACGGCGGCACGTTGTCTTGCAGCTGCGCGAGTTCGTCGGCGAGGTCGGCGGGCAGCAGGTCTCGGCGCGTCGACAGCACCTGGCCGAACTTGACGAAGATCGGGCCGAGCCGCTCCAGGCCCATGCGCAGGCGCACGCCGCGCGGCGCGTCGAGCGTGCGGCCTATCGTCATCACGCGCACCAGCGCCCGCACCCAGCGCTGGCGGAAGCTCGAGAGCGCGAGCTCGTCCAGCCCGTAGCGCAGAACCGTGATGCAAATGAACAGCAGCCGCGCCAGATGCCTCATCGACGCGCGACCAACCCGCTCACTGCCTTCACGGCCTCGCGCATGCCGATGGCGATGCCGCCGGCGATGCGTGCGATCTCGCGTGCCGGGGCTTGGCCGACGATGCGGGCGAGGTCGTCCTGGACGTCCCAGCGCAGGTTGTCGAACAGCCAGTTGAGGTCGGTGGCAAACGCGGCGTCACCGGCGACGTCGACCTTCGGTCGGGTGCCGCCGAGCGCCTGCGCCATTGCCAGCGCCGGGTTGGAGGCGTCGATGCTGACGCGCAGATCCGGCTCGGCGGGCGCGTCGGCGCCGCACCACTCGAGCAGCCCGGCGGGCGTGACGCGGAACGCGGTCGCCGGCAGTGGCGGCAGCGGCGCCGGCCACCCCTCGAAGCGCAGCTGAATGACTCGACCCGCATGGCTGCGCATGCGCTGCGTGGCCACCGGCTCGCTGCTCAGCACGTGGTTCACGAGCAGCGTCAGCCGCTCTGTTGCGGCTTGGCCCAGGAGTGCGTTGAGACTGTGAAACATGCACGGATTGTAGGCACGCCACTTTGCGACGCCCCCATACTCAAGGGCCGAGGCCCCGAACGTTTTGATGGAGAATCCGCCCGTCACGCTCTCGCCCTGCTGTCCGGCGTTCGGCGGCGAGGCGTGAAAAGCCTCGCCACAGTCACCGGGGCATCGCGTGTGGACACGACGAACCCATGTTTGAAGACCGCACCTACAAGAGAACTTTCTACAGCGCGCCGCAGTCCGTGACGTCGCTCGTGGCGGCGTTCCTCGAACCCAGCATCACGGTGCTGACCTTCTTGCTCGTGACGCTCTATGTGGGCGAACCGGTCGATCGGCCGGCACTCACGCTTTGTCTACTCGTCTTCGCGCTCACGTTCCCGGGGCGCAACCGCTTTCGCGAGAACCTGATCGGCGCCGGCGTCGACATCGTTTCGTCATGGGTCACGCTGGCGGCCATCCTGGCCTTGTGCGGGTATGCGACGCGCAGCCTGCGCTTCTTTGACGACGATGTGCTGTTCGCCTGGCTGTTCGTCACGCCGGTGCTGCAGTGGCTCGCGGTCTGGATCGGCTCGACAGTGGTGAAGCGGCTCTCCACGCGGCCCGAGGCGCGGCGCACCGCGGTCGTCGTCGGCGGCGGCTCGCTCGGGGTCAAGGTCGCGAAGGCGCTCGCCGAAAGCGTCGACCACGGTGTCGACTTCGTCGGCTACTTCGACGACCGCACCGACGACCGGCTGCACCAGGAGGCCAGCGCGCGTTGCCTGGGCGGCCTGAAAAGCGTGGCCGCCTACTGCACCGAGCACGGCGTGCGCGAGGTCTACATCACGCTGCCGCTGGGCTCGCAGCCGCGCATCGTCGAGCTGCTCGAAGACGTGCAGGGCACGACTGCATCGCTGTTCTTCGTGCCCGACGTGTTCGGCATCAGCATCATCCAGGGCCGGCTGCAGGACATGAACGGCGTGCCCGTCGTCGGCATCTGCGAGACGCCGTTCACCGGGACCAACGAGTTGATCAAGCGCGTCAGCGACATCGTGCTGGGCACGCTCATCCTGATCCTGATCTCGCCGATCCTGCTCACCATCGCCATCGGCGTGAAGCTGAGCTCGCCCGGCCCGGTGATCTTCCGGCAGCGCCGCAACGGGCTGGACGGCGACGAGATCGTGGTCTACAAGTTCCGCTCGATGACGGCCCAGGACAACGGCCCGGTGGTACGCCAAGCCACCAAGCAGGACCCTCGCATCACGCCCTTCGGCGCATTCATCCGGCGCACCTCGCTCGATGAGCTGCCGCAGTTCCTCAATGTCCTGCAGGGCCGCATGAGCATCGTCGGCCCACGCCCGCATGCAGTCGCGCACAACGAGCTGTACCGCCAGCTGATCAAGGCCTACATGGTGCGCCACAAGGTCAAGCCGGGCATCACCGGTTGGGCGCAGGTGAACGGCCACCGCGGCGAGACCGACACAATCGAGAAAATGCAGGCGCGAGTCGAATACGATCTCGAGTACCTGCGAAACTGGTCGCTGGGCCTGGATCTTCAGATCATCGTGCGCACGATCCGGCTCGTGTTCTTTGACCGACACGCTTTTTGATAGTGTTCGCACGTTCGCACCAAGGTGCGCCTCTCAGGAGAAACCGCATGCAAGGTCACAAGATGCAACAACTACCGCGTTCGTCTCTGGCGCGCCCGCTCGTCGCGGCGTTGACCACGGCGTTCGCCGCAGGCGTGTGGGCGCAAGATTCGAGCGAGCCGAGCCCCTACTATCTCGGTGTCTCCCAAGGCTTCACGCACGACACCAACATCTTCGGCTCGAGCACGAACCAGGTCAGTGACACGTATTCCAGCACCGGCCTCAGAGCCGGCCTGGATCAGACCATCGGTCGACAGCGCTTGTATGCGAATGCCAACGTTCAATACAACAAGTATCGGAGTGAGTCCTCTCTCGATAACACGAGCTACGGTGTTGCCGCCGGCTGGGACTGGGCGACGATCAACGAGTTGGCGGGCACGCTGGGCGCGACCGCGAATCAGAGTCTGGCCAATCTCGGCTCCACGGCCGGGGTGCAGAATGCGACCGAGAAGAATCTGGTCAAGACGGACCAGGTGAATACCAGCGTCCGGTGGGGCGGTGCCCGCGCCCTGAATCTGCTGGCCGCCTACGCGCACAGCCGCGTCAGCTACTCGGCGCCATCCTATATCGGGCTGGAGTCGTCTGCCGACACGGCAAGCACCGGGTTTAACTACCGGGTCGGACCGGAGCTGCGCCTGGGGATGGGGGTGCGGTATATCCGCACGGAGTCGCCCAATGGGTACGTCGTTGCCAGCACTCCGCCCGCGCCAACTACCTACGAGTCCAACACCGCCAACAACCGAAGCTTGGACCTGACGGCAGACTGGAGCCCCTCCACGTTGACCGGCATCGACGCGCGCCTTAGCTGGACTCGGCTGACCAACTCCAATGTCAACCTGTCCGCGCTCGACTTCTCGGGTGTCACCGGCCGGATCGGTACCCGGTATGCAGTGACCGGCAAAACCACACTGACAGCCTCGCTGAGCCGCGACGTGGGCACGAACTCCTCGTTCTACAACAACCCCACGGCACCGGCGACCGGGTCGACGCAGACCACGGGAACCAGCCTAACCCACAACAGCCAAACGACCGACACGCTCACGCTCGGCGTCAAATATGCCGCCACGGCAAAAATCTGGATGGGCCTCGATGGCAGCTATCAGCGCGCGAAAATCGTCTATGACACAAGCAGCGCCCTCACCGACACGAATGACGACACTCGCAATATTGGCCTCAGTGTGGACTACGCGATCGCCCGAAACTGGTCGTTGGGCTGCAAGTTCGACCACGCGTCGCGCAGCCAATCTGGCGACGGCAGCTCGTCCTATACCGAGAACCGCGTCGGCTGCACGGCTCAGCTGACCCTGCGATGAGTCAGTCCCCCTTGGTTCTTCTCACGGGTGCGGCCGGCTTCATCGGCTCGCACACCTGGCTCGCGCTGCTGGCGGCGGGCTTTCGTGTCGTCGGGCTCGACGACTTCTCGAACAGTTCGCCCGAAGTGCTGAACCGGCTGCAGACGCTCAGCGGCAAGGCACCGGATTTCGTGCGCGGCAACGTGTGCGACGCCGCCACGCTGGACGCCGTGTTCGCGCGCGAGCGCGTCGACGCGGTGGTGCACTTCGCGGCGTTCAAGGCGGTCGGCGAGAGCGCCGCCAAGCCGCTGGCCTATTACGCGAACAACATCGGCGGGCTGCTTGCGTTGACGCAGGCGATGACGCGGCACGACTGCAAGACGCTGGTGTTCAGCTCCAGCGCCACCGTCTACGGCAAGCCCGAGAGCCTGCCGATCCGCGAAGACGCGGCACTGTCGGCGACCAACCCGTACGGCGCCACCAAGCTGATGGGCGAGAACATCCTGCGCGATGTGGGGCGCGCCGATCCGGCCTGGGCGATCGCGCTGCTGCGCTATTTCAACCCGGTCGGCGCGCACGAGAGCGGCCTGATCGGCGAAGACCCGCGCGGCATCCCGAACAACCTGCTGCCCTTCGTCACGCAGGTCGCCGTGGGCCGGCGTGAACGCCTGCAGGTCTTCGGCAGCGACTACGACACGGTGGACGGCACCGGTGTGCGCGACTACATCCACGTGGTCGACCTCGCCAACGGCCACGTCGACGCGCTGCGCTACCTGCTGCGCGAGAAGCGCTCGATCACCGCCAACCTCGGCACCGGTCAAGGTCACAGCGTGCTCGAAGTGGTGCGCGCGTTCGAGCGTGCGAGCGGCCGGCCCGTGCCGCTGGACATGGTCGCACGTCGGCCGGGCGACGTCGACGCCACTTATGCCGACGCCTCGCTGGCGCGCGAGTTGCTCGGGTGGCAGGCCACCCGCGGCCTCGACACGATGTGCGCCGACAGCTGGCGCTGGCAAAGCATGAACCCCAACGGCCTCGCCGGCTAAACGCACATCTGAATCAGATCAGCATGACTTCAACCATCAACGTTCACCCCGTCATCATGGCCGGCGGCAGCGGCACGCGGCTGTGGCCGCTGTCGCGCGCGCAGCACCCGAAGCAGTTCCTCGTGCTGCAAGGCAACCGCAGCCTGTTCCAGCAAGCCGCGCAGCGCCTGTCTTCGCTGAGCACGGCCGACATCGCGGTGGCCGCGCCCTGCATCGTCGGCAACGAGGAGCATCGCTTCCTGGTGCTCGATCAGCTGCGTGAACTCAAAGGCCTTCCGCCCGCGACCGTGCTGCTCGAGCCGATGGGGCGCAACACCGCGCCGGCGATGACGCTGGCCGCGCTGCATGCGCTCGATTCGGGCACCGACCCGGTGCTCGTCGTCAGCCCGGCCGACCAGACCGTGACCGACGAGGCAAGCTTCACCACCGCGCTGCAAAACGCGGTGCGGGTCGCGGCTGGCGGCGCGATCGTGATCCTCGGCGTGACGCCGGACCGGCCCGAGACCGGGTTCGGCTACATCCGCGCCGACCACGTCGGCGCCGGCGAGGCCCAGCTCGTCGCCCAGTTCGTCGAGAAGCCCGACCTGGCCACGGCGCAGCGCTACCTCGCCGCGGGCGACTACTACTGGAATAGCGGCATGTTCGTGGTGCGGGCGTCGGTGTGGCTCGCCGCGCTCGAGCGCTTCCGCCCCGACATCGCTACGGCCTCGCGCGCGGCCTGGGCCGCGAAGAGCGTGGACGCCAGCTTCATCCGGCCGGGCGCCAGCGAGTTCGCCGCGATCCCGAGCGAGTCGGTCGACTACGCCGTGATGGAGAAATGCCCGAACGACACCGCGTGCGACATTCGAATGGTGCCGCTGGATGCAGGCTGGTCAGACCTCGGCGCATGGGACGCCGTCTGGCAGGTCAGTGCCAAGGACATCGATGGCAATGCGAGCGTCGGCGACACGCTGCTCAGCGACAGCCGCAACACGCTGGTGCACGCGACCAGCCGGCTGGTCGGCGTGGTCGGGCTGGACAACGTCGTCATCGTCGAAACGCCCGATGCGGTGCTGGTGGCCGACCGCGCGCGCAGCCAAGACGTGAAGGCCATCGTCGGCCAGCTGCAGGGCTCCGGCCGCAGCGAACACACCTTGCACCGCCAGGTCCACCGGCCCTGGGGCTGGTACGACAGCATCGACGCCGGCCCGCGCTTCCAAGTGAAGCGCATCATGGTCAAGCCCGGCGCATCGCTGAGCCTGCAGATGCACCACCACCGCGCCGAGCACTGGATCGTCGTCAGCGGCACGGCCGAGGTCACGAACGGCGATCAGGTCATCTTGCTGACCGAGAATCAGAGCACCTACATTCCGCTCGGCACGACCCACCGCCTGGCCAACCGCGGCAAGGTGCCGCTCGAGATCATCGAGGTGCAGTCGGGCAGCTACCTCGGTGAAGACGACATCGTGCGATTCGAAGACACCTACGGGCGAAGCACCTGATGTCCGCCTGCCAAACTGCTGATTGAGAACACCATGATTCTTGTGACTGGCGGCGCCGGCTTCATCGGCGCCAATTTCGTTCTCGACTGGATCGCGGCCACCGACGAGCCCGTCGTCAACCTCGACGCACTGACCTACGCCGGCAACCTCGAGAGCCTGAGCGCGCTCGCGAACGACCCGCGTCACGTGTTCGTCAAGGGCGACATCTGCGACCGCGCGCTGCTCGACCGCCTGATGGCCGAGCATCAGCCGCGCGCGGTCGTGCACTTCGCGGCCGAGAGCCATGTGGACCGCAGCATCCACGGCCCCGCTGCCTTCATCAAGACCAACGTCGAGGGCACGTTCACGCTGCTCGAGGCGACGCGCGCCCACTGGTCGGCACTCGATGCCGAGCGCCGCGCGGCGTTTCGCTTTCATCATGTCTCGACCGACGAGGTCTACGGCTCGCTCACGAAGACCGACCCGCCGTTCACCGAGACCCACGTCTACGAACCCAACAGCCCGTATTCGGCCAGCAAGGCCGCCAGCGACCACCTGGTGCGCGCCTGGCACCACACTTACGGCCTGCCGGTGCTGACCACCAATTGCTCGAACAACTACGGGCCTTATCACTTTCCCGAGAAACTGATCCCGCTGATGATCGTCAACGCGCTCGCGGGCAAGCCCTTGCCGGTGTACGGCGACGGCCAGCAGGTGCGCGACTGGCTCTACGTGAAGGATCACGCGAGCGCGATCCGCGAGGTGCTGGCGCGCGGGCGCGTCGGCGAGACCTACAACGTCGGCGGCTGGAACGAGAAGCCCAACATCGAAATCGTCCAGACCATTTGTGCGCTGCTCGACGAGATGCGCCCCGACCCCGCCGGCAGCTACACGCGGCTGATCACCTACGTGACCGACCGCCCCGGCCACGACCGCCGCTACGCGATCGACGCGCGCAAGCTCGAGCGCGAGCTCGGCTGGAAGCCGGCCGAGACCTTCGACACCGGCATCCGCAAGACTGTGCGCTGGTACCTCGACCACGCCGACTGGGTGGCGCACGTGCAGAGCGGCGCCTACCGCGATTGGGTCTCGACCAACTACGACGAACGGGCCGGCGCCCACGCGAGCGCATGAAGATCCTGCTGCTCGGCAAGAACGGCCAGGTCGGCTGGGAGCTGCAGCGCGCGCTGGCGCCGCTCGGCGAACTGGTCGCACTGGACTTCGACAGCCCGGGCCCGCTCAGCGCCGACTTCTCCCGACCCGAGTCGCTGGCAGCCACGGTGCGAGCCGTCGCGCCGGACATCATCGTCAATTCGGCCGCGCACACGGCGGTCGACAAGGCCGAGAGCGAGCCCGACCTCGCACGCGCGTTGAACGCGACCTCGCCCGGCGTGCTCGCGCGCGAAGCGGCCGCGATGGGCGCCTGGTTGATGCACTACAGCACCGACTACGTGTTCGACGGCAGCGGCAGCACGCCCTGGACCGAAACCTCGCCGACCGGCCCGCTCAGCGTCTACGGCGCGACCAAGCTCGAAGGCGAGGACACGATCCGTGCCAGCGGCTGCCGGCACCTGATCTTTCGCACCAGCTGGGTCTATGCGGCCCGCGGCGGCAACTTCGCCAAGACCATGCTGAAGCTGGCCAAGGAGCGCGACGCGCTGACCGTGATCGACGACCAGGTCGGCTCGCCGACCGGCGCCGACCTGCTCGCCGACCTGACCGCGCACGCGTTGCGCGCGGCACTCGCGCGGCCGGCGCTGGCCGGCACCTATCACGCGGTGGCCCAGGGCGAGACCAGCTGGCACGGCTACGCGCGGCACGTCATCGAGTTCGCGCGCGCCGCGGGGCAGCCGATCAAGGTCGCGGCCGACGCGGTTCGCGCGGTGCCGACCAGCGCCTTCCCCACGCCCGCACGGCGCCCCGGCAACTCACGCATGGACACGCGCAAACTTCGCGACAGCTTCGGCGTCGCGCTGCCGTCGTGGCAGAGCGGCGTGGAACGCATGCTGACCGAAGTGATGACCTGAACCGAGACCCTTCTTCATGACCGCAACGCAACGCAAAGGCATCATCCTCGCTGGCGGCTCAGGCACCCGGCTGCACCCGGCAACGCTCGCGATGAGCAAGCAGCTGCTGCCGGTGTACGACAAGCCGATGGTGTATTACCCGCTCAGCACGCTGATGCTCTCCGGCATTCGCGAGATTCTGCTGATCAGCACGCCACAGGACACCCCGCGCTTTCAGGCGCTGCTGGGCGACGGCGCGCAGTGGGGCGTGAACATCAGCTACTGCGTGCAGCCCAGCCCCGACGGCCTGGCGCAGGCCTTCATCCTGGGCCGCCAGTTCGTCGCCGATCAGCCGAGCGCGCTGGTGCTCGGCGACAACATCTTCTACGGCCATGCGCTGCAAGACCTGCTGCACGCCGCCGCGGCGCGAACCGAGGGCGCCTCGGTGTTCGCCTATCACGTGCACGACCCCGAGCGCTACGGCGTGGTGGCGTTCGATGAAAACAAGCGCGCCTTGAGCATCGAAGAAAAGCCCAAGCAGCCGCAGAGCCACTACGCCGTCACCGGCTTGTATTTCTACGATGCGCAGGTCTGCGACATCGCGGCCAGCATCAAGCCTTCGGCCCGCGGCGAGCTCGAGATCACCGACGTCAACGCGGCGTACTTGCGCGAGGGTCGCTTGAACGTCGAGATCATGGGCCGCGGCTACGCCTGGCTCGACACCGGCACCCACGACAGCCTGCTCGAAGCAAGCCAGTTCATCTCGACGCTCGAGAAGCGCCAAGGCCTGAAGGTAGCGTGCCCCGAGGAGATCGCCTATCGCTCGGGCTGGATCGATGCGGCTCAGCTCGAGGCGCTGGCACAACCCATGCTCAAGAACGGGTATGGACAATACCTGCGGCAGGTTCTCAAGGACAAGGTGTACTGATGACCACCCGGTGCAGCACTGACGAGGCATGCAGGCCGTGAAAGCCATTCGCGTCTCCGTCCTGATGACTTGCCTGATGGCCGGCGCCTTTGTCGCCGGCGTCGCAGGTCGTCCGCCCGTGCGCGACCCGGCCGCCGCGCCCAAGTTCGTGCTCGAGACGCTGGTGCCCAAGCAGTTCGGCGGCTGGCACGAGCTGCCCGCGCAAGGCGTGCAGGTCGTGAACCCGCAGACCAAAGCGTTGCTCGACAAGATCTACAGCCAGACGCTGACCCGCACCTACGCGAACGCGAGCGGCTACCGCATCATGCTGTCGATGGCCTACGGCGATGACCAGCGCGGCGACCTGCAGGCGCACAAGCCCGAGACCTGCTACCCGGCGCAAGGCTTCACCTTGCACAGCAACAACCCGGCCCAGCTGGTGACACCGTTCGGCGCCATCTCGACGCGGCAACTCAGCACGAGCCTGGGGCAGCGTCGGGAACCGCTCACGTATTGGTTCACGGTCGGCGAGACCGCCGTCAAGAGCAGGCTGCAGCAGCGCGTCGTCGAGATCAAGATGGGATTGACGGGGCAGGTCCCCGACGGGTTGCTGGTGCGAATCTCGTCGATCGACGATTCGACCAGCCGCGCCTACTCGGTGCAGGATGCCTTCGCGACAGACCTGTTGACCGCCGTGTCGGCGACCGATCGAGCCCGCCTCAGCGGGCTCGGTGCCGACCCCCTGGCCAAGACGCCGTCATGACCCAGCCCGTGATCGACATGCGCGCCGAAGAGGGCACGCTCACTCGCTTCGTGGGCGTCGACGACGCCGCCGATCTCTGCGTCATCCTCGTCAACTACAACACCGCGCATCTGCTCGAGCGCTGCATCGGTAGGCTGCGCATCGCCAGTCGCGACTTGTCCGTGCGCGTCGTGATCGTCGACAACGCATCGCGCGACGGCTCCGCAGCGATCATCCGGAATCAGTTTCCCGATTGCGTGCTGATCGCGAACAGCGTCAATGTCGGGTTCGGGCGGGCCAACAACCAGGCGCTGGAATTCTGCAGCGGGCCGTTCGTGCTGCTGTTGAACACCGACGCGTTCGTCTTCCCGGACACGCTGGGCAAATGCCTGGCATACATGCGGGCACAGCCCCGCTGCGGTGTGCTGGGCGTGACGCTGCTGGATGAAGCGGGCCAAGAGGTCTACAAGGGTCGCGCGTTCCCCGACCCCTGGTCGAACTTTCTCCTGCAGACGGGTTTATCGTGGCGCCCGCCGCAAGAGACCCATGGGCGCGACGAAGTCACTCCTGCCGGCGTCGTGCGCGAATGCGACTGGGTCGTCGGCTGCTTCTACATGACGCGGCACGAAGTCATTCAGAAAGTCGGCTTGTTCGACCCGCGCTACTTCCTGTACTTCGAGGAGGTCGATCACTGCAGGGCCGTCAAGCAGTCCGGCTGGACCGTCGAGTGCCTTGTCAGCGCAAGTGCCATCCACATCGGCGGCGCCAGCGCCGAGTCCGAGGGCGAACTCTCAGCGGCGGGGCGGCAGATCTCGGCGCTCCAGATCGAGAGCGAACTGCTCTACTTCCGCAAGCACAACGGTCTGCCGAGCCTGGTGCTGACGGTCGCGTTGACCCTGCTCGCCAGCGTCATCTGCGGCTTCAAGTGGATCCTGCGATGGCGCGGTCTTGCCGGTCTCGAAGCGATAGCGCGCAACGCCGCCATGGTGTGCCGGCTGACCTGGCGCACGCGCCTGGGCACGCGGGCAACCCGCTGACGCGCATGGCGGTCTTCGAGAACATCCGCGCCGACTTGCGGGCTCACGGCGGCGACTGGGGTGCACAGGGATTCTGGGCGCTCGTGGTCTACCGCTTCGGTCGCTGGCGCTACCGCGTCAGGCCCGCGCTGCTGCGAAAGGTGATGTCGGCTGTGTACAAGCTGCTGTTCAAGTTCGTGCAGATCATCACCGGCATCGAATTCCCGTGCGAGGTCGAGATCGGCCGCAACTTCGTCATCGATCATTTCGGCGGCATCGTCGTCAGCGGTTACGCCAAGTTCGGCGACAACTGTCGTATCCGCAACGGCGTGTGCATCGGCCTGGGCCGCGTGAGCGACCCCTGCGCACCGGTGATCGGCAACAACGTCGACATCGGCGCCGGGGCGACGCTGCTGGGGCGGATCACCGTGGGCGACAACGTCCTCATCGGCGCCAACGCCGTCGTGGTGCGCGACGTGCCCGCCAACAGCGTCGCGGTTGGCAACCCCGCCGTCGTCAAACCTCGGAGCACGGCAAGCTGATGCTCGCGGATGTGGTCGGTGTGGTCATCGGTCGCAACGAAGGCGAACGCTTGCGTCGATGCCTCGAGTCGATGGTGTCGCGGGTTCGGCTGGTCGTCTATGTAGATTCCGGCTCGACCGACGGCTCTGTCGAGATGGCAAGCGCTCTAGGGGCGACCGTGGTCCCGCTGGACATGCAGCAGCCCTTCACGGCAGCGCGCGCGCGAAACGCCGGGTTCACCGAGGCCGTGCGCGCGGCGCCGGAATGCAGCTTCGTGCAGTTCGTGGACGGCGACTGCGAGGTTCGCGCCGACTGGCTGGAGCGGGCGCAGGCCTTCCTCGGTACTCATCCTGAGGTTGTCGCGGTGTGCGGGCGACGCCGCGAGCGTGACCCGCAACGTTCCGCCTACAACCTGCTGTGCGATATCGAATGGGCCGTGCCCACCGGCCCGGCCCGCTCATTCGGCGGCGACGTGATGCTGCGCGCCAAGGCGCTGCGCGAGATCGGCGGCTATCGCGATGACCTGATCGCGGGCGAGGAGCCAGAACTGAGCGTGCGGCTGCGCGCGAAAGGCTGGGGCATCGTGGTGCTGGACGCCGAGATGACGCTTCACGACGCCGCGATGACCCGGTTCGGCCAATGGTGGACCCGCATGGTCAGGTCCGGATACGCGTTTGCCGAAGGCGCCTATTTGCACGGCGCCGCGCCGGAACGGCACTTTGTGCGAGAACTTCGAAGCGCGCTCGCATGGGGGCTGATCTTGCCTTTGCTCATCCTTGGTGGCTTGGTCGCCGGCGGCCTCTGGGCGATCGTTCCCGCGCTGTTGTATCCGATCCAGGTTCTCCGCCTGGTCTTCAAGAACACCGGAGCGCTTCGGCAGCGCGTGCTTCGTGCCAGCTTTCTGGTCATCGGCAAGTTTCCGGAGACGCAAGGCGCCCTGCGTTTCTGGAAGCACAAGCTCTTGCGCCGCAGCAGTTCGTTGATCGAATACAAGTAATCGGCAGGCCGTTCGGGCACCGCCCCATGACGCGGCTCGAGCCACATGTCGCTGGATGTATATACGGGTTTTCCATCAATCCGTAACTTTCACTTCGAACTGTGGACCAAGACACGCCGAATGTGTCGTTGTTGTAAACCACCGCAACGCAAGCTGTCCAAATTTGGCCAATGAGGTCAATACGCGGCCGATTTCGCGCTCATTGCCCGTGGTTCGGATCCTGCGACTTAGGGATTGTGTTCAAACACACAAGTTGGCCTCGCCGGCCACCGCGATGCAAGCGGTTACCGACGAGGACTTTTGTTTACAACCCCTTGGTCAAGGCAGCCTCATCCAGTGCCGAAGACAGTCCGAGATGTTCAGGCAGATCTCGCCCCGACTGATTTGTCGGGCACTGCACTGAACCACAGTGTTAGAGCGTTCCCCACGCACCCGCGTCGTACTGACTCCGTCAGTTTCTCGCCCCCCGCACTGAACGTGCGTCGACCTTCGGGTCGGCGATTGGATGACTTTATCAGCGAGAATTGAAATGTCACACGATCAACTGTTCCGTCCTTCTTCTCCCCGCCTGCCTCTGTCCACGAGCTTGCTTCTCTTGTCCGCTGCCGTTCTGTCGGCCTGCGGCGGGGGCACAAGCGGTGACACCACCCCTACGGCAGGTGCCGACGCCGTCGTCGAATCGGATCAAATGCAATCCGCGCTTGCGACCACGAGCACCACATCGTCCTGGACTAAGGTCGCTGGCGAGTGGGAGTCATTCACCATGGCAACCTCGTCAACGGTTCGTTTCGGCTCGGGCACGAAATGGGTCACGAAAACGGTCCTGGGTGCCGGCAAGTGCACGAACGCCTTCTTCGGATCGGACCCGGCCGTCGGGCTCAGCAAGGAATGCGATGTGGCGAGCGCGCCTGCACCAGCGCCTGCGCCCTCTTGGACGAAGGTAGCCGCCGAATGGGGTTCGTTCACCGCCCCCGCGTCCTCGACCGTCCGATACGGCTCGGGTTCGAATTGGATCCAGAAGACGGTATCGGGTGCTGTGCAATGCACGAACACCTTCTTCGGGTCGGACCCGGCACGCGGGACCGTCAAGGAATGCGATCTGCTGGCGAGTGCGTCCGCTTCGGCACCGGCTCCTGCTCCTGCTCCTGCTCCTGCTCCTGCTCCTGCTCCTGCTCCTGCTCCTGCTCCTGCTCCTGCTCCGGCTCCTGCTCCGGCTCCGGCTCCTGCTCCTGCTCCGGCTCCTGCTCCGGCTCCTACCGGTACTACCATTGACACCGCTTGGATGAACTTCGCCACCGAAGGCGACAGCAACATCGCCTACACCGGCGTCGTGCGCTACGGCAACGGCATCAACTGGGCGACGAAGACCGTGAACGGCAGTTTCAGCTGCTCGAGTGGGGATTTTGGAGGCGACCCCGCACCCGGCTTTGAGAAGCAGTGCCAGAAGCAGGTCTCGGCCCCGCATGTCACCCAGCTTGCCGCCGGCATGCCGGTGATCAACCCGGCGTTCATCCAGCCGTCCGCTAAGTTCAAGACCGGTTCACGCATTGCCAGCGGTGGAGACGCGGGCAATCCGAACCAGGACACTGGCGCAATGCGCGAGCCGTGCCGGTATTCGCACTTCAACAACGACGATCCGATCGTGTTCCCGGGTCAGCCGGGTAAGGCCCACCTGCACATGTTCTTCGGCAACATCAACACAAACGCTGCCACCACGCCTGCCAACATCACGCAGTCCACGGCGTCGACCTGCTTCGGCGGCACGCTGAACAACACAGGCTACTGGACCCCGGCTCTGGTGGACGTCCGCACCGGCCAGCCCTGGGTACCCGAGGCCGATGGCGCGCTGTTCTACTACAAGGGCGGCTACCTCGGCGTGAAGATGGCCGACATCAAGCCCTTCCCGGCCGGCCTGCGCATGATCGCCGGCAGCGCTTCGAACACCACCGAAGTCGCTCAGGCTGGCGTGGTCCGCATCTGGTGCGAGGGCGGCGACGGCACGATCCGTAACCGCATTCCGAGTTGCAATCGTGGCGAGAAGTTGTCTTTCGAGGTCATCTTCCCGCAGTGCTGGGATGGTGTGAACCTCGACAGCCCGGACCACAAGAGCCACATGGCCTACGCGAACAACGGCTGCCCCGCCTCCCACCCGGTGCCGCTGCCCGAGATCAGCATGAACCTGCACTACGCCGTGGAGGAGTCGGGCACGGACAAGTACCTGCGTCTGAGCTCCGACAACTACGCGGGCGGCGTGGGTGGCTACTCGATGCACGCCGACTGGATGAATGGTTGGGATCCCGCAACGCTCAAGCTGTGGACCACGAACTGCATCAACCCCAGCAAGGACTGCCATTCGGCGCTGATGGGCGACGGGAAGTACCTGTACTGATGACCCACCGCTGATCAGACCTCGCTTCGCTCCGAACGATCGACATGCCTCGCGCTGTCGATCGTTTTTTCGTTCTGGAGTCCATCGCCGCCGCAGCGTGTCGCGCGCCGGCACCGCCCCGGTCGCGCGGCAGGTCCGTCAGTCGGCGAGGTAACGGGCGAAGTAGTCGATCGTGTTCTGCTCGCAGCAGTGCACCCGCGCAAACGCCAGACCTGCCGCACCGAGCCGGGCAGCGGTGTCCGGGTCATCGTACAGAGCTTGAATGGCCCGCGACATGCTCGCGGGATCGCGCGACGCGACGAGCTCACCAGTTGAACCCTGCTTCACGTAGTCGCTCACGCCGGATGAATCCGTGCTGACGATGGCTTTGCCCAAATGCATTGCCGCGACCAGTGTCACGTGCCCGCAAGGTACCTCGCTGCTGCGCAGCGGCAAGACCATGAAACGGCTGAACGCGAGAATGTTCATCGCGTCGGCGAGCGGGATGTTGGTGCGGACTCGCACGTTCTCGGGCACGCTCAGCCCGTGCAGCGATTGCGGTGTGGCGACCACGACCAGCCGGATCGAGGGCAAGGACCGCATCGTCTCGAACAACAGCGCGTAGTCGCGCGCCTGGCTCCCGATCGCACAGACATAGTCGCCGGTTTCCAGCGGCGCTGCCTGCGCCTGCAGCGCTGGCGGCTGGACGCCCCAGTGCAGCATGTCGAATCGCTCCAGCGGCAGGTCGAAGTACTTTGCATAGAGCGTACGCTCCATGGTCGAGAACACGACGAACCTGTCCACGTGGCGGTACGCCGCGGCCATCAGTTTGCGCGCCGATCCGGTCGGCAAGTCCGTGAAGTTGAACGAGAACGCGAGATGGCGGCGCTCACGTCGACGCAGCTCTGCCGCCAGTGCGCCGTACATCGTGGGCCGCGGGCCGTGCGTGACCAACACCGCGTCGTCACCCTGCAGACGCCCCGCCGCGCGCCAGCCGGCGGCGGCGCGAGCCAGCGTGATTCGGCGCGGCAGCCATTCGGCAAAGGGCACACGCCTGTCGGTCTCGTGCGCCCAGCGTGTGCCCGGGCGGTCGGAAAATGCGTGCTCGTGCCAGACCCACGCCGGATCGAACTCACTCAGATTGACGATCATCGCGATGGCCCACCCTTCACACCAGCGGCATCGATGCCCAACGAATGGCCGCGCATCGCCCCCTCGTAGAGCTCGACGATGCGATCGACCTTCACGTCCCAGTCGTATTCCCGCAGCACTTTTTCCCGGCCGTTTCGTCCGAGCCGCTCGCGCTCCGCGGGCGACTTGGCGAGCCGCACCATGGCGTCTGCGAATCCGTCGATCAGGGTGTCCCGATCGGTGGGGGGGACGAGCACGCCGCACTGCGAGTCGAGATAGTCGAGCGGCCCACCCCACGCGGTGGCGATGACGGGTTTGCCCATCGACATCGCTTCGAGCACCACCGCGCCACCGCACTCCAGGAGACTCGGCAGCACCAGGCAATCGGCGCGCTGGAGTTCGGCGGCGCAGTCCCTCTGCGCCATCCAGCCCATGAAGCGGATCGTCCCTGCAACTGCGGTTGCATCGGACTCCGCCAGCACCTCCTGTGAGCGGGCGATGCCTTCCAACTGCACACGTTCGTCGCCGTCGCCGATGATGATGAGTCGCATCGGCGCCTGCACCTGTGCCTTCTTGAACGCGTGGACCAGCAGTTCGACGGCTTTCCAGCCCACCAGCCGGCCGAGGAAGACGAACGTGGCAGCCGCCTCGTTCGATGGTGCAACCGATGATGGCTCGCCCGACGGCCGCCACAGGCCGAGATCCACACCGTTCTCGACCACGTGCACAACATGCGGGCACAGCCCCTTCGGCAGCGCGGCTTCGGTTCGCGCATTCGCCACCACGAGCATGGCCGCCTGACGCTTGCCCGGAATGAGGCGGTTCATCATCTGCGCGCCCCAGCGTCCCAGGCCCAGCAACACGCGTTCGACCGAACCGCGCCGCTTGCGGAAGACGGGCGGGTAGTCCATCCCGCCGTTCATGGGCCCGATGACGACAGGAACGCCGAAGCCGAAAATCATCGACGGCTCGCGCGGCGACACCGGCATCGGCTGATGAATGATGTCGATCTGCTCGGTCGCAACCAGCCGCCGTATGACGCGACGCTGCACCAGTTGGGTGGCCAGGCGGGCAACAAAGCCCGTCGTGAAGTAAGAGATCTGATCCGGCAAGACGCTGCCGATGTGCCACGCCCATCGGTGCAGCCAGCTGTCCGGGATGTAGTGGATGCGCTGGTCACCGGGGAACAGGATCGACAATTCGTCGCGCGTGCGCGAGTGCGTGACCAACCACACTTGCGCGCCACGCTGCCGCAGCACCCGGAAGTAGTGAAGCGCCAGCGCAGCCTCGCCGCCGAAGCGCGCCGACGTGTGTTCGGCGGTGATGAGCAATCGCATTGATGGTGCCTCGGAGACGTCCCCCGATCGGGGAGCCGCCGCCCTCGTGTGCCGCGATCCAGCTGCGTCGGCTCCGCTCATACCGGCATCCGGATCTTGGCCGCCTCAGCGACCACGCGTGCGCCTGCCGGCACATCGTCGATGACCAGAACATTGGCACCGATGCGCGCGTGGGCGCCCACGTGGATCGGGCCGAGCAGCTTCGCGCCGGCACCCATGTCGACGTGCCCGGCGATCCTCGGCACGCCGCCACGTGCGGCGCCGATCGTGACCTGCTGGAAGATCAGGCAATTGGGGCCGATTTCGGCATGCGGGTGGATGACGATGCCGTTCGGATGCGGCAACATCAGACCGCCGCCGATCCTGCTGCCGAGCGGAATATCCGCCCCTGTGACGACGCTCCAGAAGCGATGGCGCATGACCGACCACCTACGCATCAGCGGACTCCAGGGCCACCTCGAATCGCGCCAGTGTTCATAGCTGCGCAGACTCGCCAGCAAGGATCTCGACGGTACCCACTCCAGCCAGCGCTTGGCCTCGCGGGACCAATCGGGTTCGGACGCGGAAGGATAGTGCGTGATGGTCGGTGGCGTGGTGATCGATGTCGAGTCAGGCAACACTCAGTTCCTCCTGTCGCGTCATATTTTGCCTGCCAGCTCGCCGAGCGGCGCAGACGGCGTCAACAGGAACTCCGCACCGCTGAACCAGAAAATGCGCCGAACCGCGCGCGTCGGCTCGCGCAGCGTGAATTCGCGGTCGCCCGTGAATACGCCGCGTGCCAC
>Ga0307515_10009725_pt1 | contig 18530 bp, 19 predicted proteins | sample 17_EM_MG_FD_194513 | JGI IMG/M metagenome (GOLD analysis project Ga0307515, IMG submission 194513) | Populus trichocarpa ectomycorrhiza microbial communities from riparian zone in the Pacific Northwest, United States - 17_EM | ecosystem: Host-associated > Plants > Roots > Unclassified | place...
GTTTAGTTTATTTTCTTTAATTTAATCCAACCCTCAACATTTTCGGGTTGATTTATAATGTCTCGAAATATTTCGTCCAGAAACTTTTATCCAAAAATTTCCGAATTCCTGTTTTTATTTAACCATATGCATGAATTTCTTCACTTTTATTTCTCATTTAGTTAGTTTGCAATCTAAGCAACCTTTATTTTTCCCCGGGGTTTATAGTTTATCTTAGTTATGCATGGCAATCCACTAGCATTAATTATTTGACAATTTCCCTTAGCTACCTATGTCAGCTTAGATTCTTGCCCAAATTCTTGAAAAGATGGATACTTTACGGAAGTCATGATTTCAGTTCAGAATCGTGCAATACAAGATTAACATGATTAGGCTTGCCTTGATGCAAATTGCAGGTAGCACATAGAAACTAAGGACATGCTCTATTTATCGAGTGATCATGATTAAGTTCTCTACATGGTCTCAAAAGGATCTTAGATATGCCCAGTGATGGTCTTTGTAAAGACAGTATCGGGGTGTTGTGAGAAATGGTTGAGGCACGTATATCCACCATTACCAAGTATGCATTCATATATAAGTTAGGTGTTTCATGCTTATGAACCCTAACCAATAGTCATAGGGCAAATCACTAATCCCTCACCTAACCTAGAAGTTCGTGTGTGCTTTCAAAAATTAAAGCAGGTGATGCATGAAGAATTAATCTATATCTAATATATAAATGCATGCGCGATATATATTAAAGCATAAAAGGAATGCATGTTAATAATAAGACATGGACAAAAAGTAGTAAAAATTAAAAAAAAAATGTACAAAAAAAAAATCAAACACAACAATTAGACAAACAAATAAAGCTTAATCCACTAGTTCCCAGTGGAGTCGTTATTCTATCATACATGTGCAATGTTGTGACGATTATTTTTCTGGACCATGATAATCAAGAATTGTGTGGGAGGAAATGACAAAGAATTGTTGTTCTTTATCAGTAAATAGAGGGAGTGGGAGTGGGAGTGAGAGTGGGAATGAGAGTTGCCACCTTGTATTTTGGTCACTAGAAACCCTAACTAGTCTCAGAATTCAGGTAAGAGGACTGATTGCGTAAAGGAAAGGTATTAGCACCCCTAATACGCCCTACCTAGTGTAAGCTGTATTATTTATTTGTCTGATATAAACAAAGAAAATATGGTGTTTTCTAACTGTTAGTCTATTTAAAATTGAAAAAATATCCTTTTTAGTAAGAAGGTTCATATCTTGAATGAAATAGATCAAACACAGTAAAAACAAATGCACAGTAAAAAAAAAAACTCAAAAGCACAAAAACTCAAAAAATCTTGAATGAAATAGATCAATCACAAAAAAAAATGAAGAACATGAAGAACACCAAACATGAACATCAATGAACCAAACAACATGGGCTCCAAATCAGACCAGATTTCATGAAATCAAAAGCACAGAAAGGTTAAAAATCATTCAAGGATCAAGAATTAATGGTTTATTCACTTCAAGTTTTGTTAAATCATCATAAAGTGGCCAAAATGGGTTTCGATTCAAAACCGAAACCCTGGAATTAAAGATTATTATAAACATGTTATCAGTGCAAATAGACACCAAATTATTGATTATTCATGCATAAGGAAGGATTCTGTGCAAAGAAATGATTTTCTAAACCCATTTTTATGCATGAATAAGCTCAACAAGCTATGGATAAACACCTTTACATTAACATGCATAACTTAAACTAAACCAAATCTTTAAGCATCATTCATATATATATATCAAAAGAAAAAAACTTAAACAAAAACTTTAATACATTAAAAATATATATATAGAAAAAAAAAACTTTAAAATAACTAGATTAAACAAAAATCAAAGCAACAAAGAGGTGAATGCAACATTGCTTGTTAAATATTTAAACCTCCTTTTATGCTTCTAAACATAAACAAATCATATAAAAAACAATAAAGCCAGGCCATAAAGGACCTACTTTCAGGTCTGCAATGTATACCTAGAACAAGTTATTCTCTCTTGACTTTCCTTTGAAAAGTGTTGCCTCTCACAAGCTTACAAAGCTTAAGAAAAACTTGGTTTTTACTTTTGGATCTCTAACCTTATATTTCTTACTATTATTACTCTTCCTTTTATTATCTTTTCTTATCCTTTTTTTTCTTTATTTTCTTTTCTATTTTTTTCTACCCCCTTGAACATGCATAAGGGGGCATTTATATGGTTTTGGAAGGTCTTCAATCTATTTTTAACCTTTTGATATTGAGAGGAGTGTTATGAACCCTTGATAAGGATCTAATAAGGAACTTATATGTGTGAACACACGAAAACCAACTTGATTTTTGCAAGATAGTTGCACTATTGAGGATGACTGAGTTGCCCACTTTTAAGGTTTTGTTGGAGCAATTCTAACGTCATCATCGCCTAAGACCACCTGAAGTTGGTAAAGGGGATGTGCACCTTTCATTTGAATCCAAATTTGCTTAATTTGGAGCTCTATAGTTACACATTCATGTGTATGAAGTTGTCAACCTGATCAGCCCTAAATCTGAAAATTGAGTGATGGCTAATTAGGGACAAGATGTTAGAAACTTTCATGGAAAATTGGAATGTAAACTTCTAATTTCATGGAAATATGGTTGTAGAGGGGATGTTCCTCTTCCATTTGCAAAAAACTTCATGTCATTTGGAGGTTTAGAACTCCAGAACAAGCTCTTGGAAGGTACCAACTTTATCATCATGAACTGCCAAGGAAGAAAATGAAGAGAGGCTGAACGACTTGTCGTCTGGGTTAAAATTATAGAAATTAGGGTTTTCAATTTGGGATTCAGTAAAGTTTCAATTTAATCCTTGTTCTTCAAATTGTGGTATATGTACCCTTAATTGACACAAAAGCTTTTTAATTGCATGCAATTTAACTACCGCTAAACTCGATTGTCAGCCCCTAAGTTGAATGACTTTTTCCTTTTAGTCATTGGTTCTAAATTTGTGTATTTTAACCCTCAATTGACTAATAAACTTCTAATTTCTTTAATTTAGCCTCTGATTTGGTCAATTTCAGCCTCTATATTCACGTGGCTTTTTCTAGTTTGGTCATTGGTTTTGGATTTCTTCAATCAAGTCTCTAATTGCCCAATAAACTTTAATATTTATGCAATTAAGCCCCTAATTTGACCAAATTAACTCTTAAAGAATACAATTCGACCCCTAGACTTTAATTTGTTCCAATTAAAGCCTAAATTGACTTTCAAAATCAATTTTTCTTGCAATTAGGCCCTTAATAAATTCAAATAAACCTTGAAACATTCTAATTGAGTCATTACAAATCCAATTTTAAATTTTCCTCAAATTAAATTTTATTTGCCAATAAGGCCTTCGTTAGTCGAAAATATACTATTAAAATTTTCAATCTTGTATATTTGATCTTCCTCAACTAGTCTCCAGCGATTTCCTGGACATTCTGGTATACATTTCTCACTTATATATATAAGATGTTGTGTCCACCCTAATCCTTGCCATCTCCTTACATTTTGTCGGAGATCCTTCACATCTAAAAGACAAAAATACTGAACTTCTCTCCAACCTTCGATGCAAAAAGCTCAGTGACTTCCAGTGGTACAAAAATACCTTCCTTACTCGTGTTATGCTTCGAGAGGATTAAACCAGGCTTTTTGGAAAGAAAAATTTCTTGCAGGCTTACCAATTATCTTAGAAAAAAAGAAGGTAATCCCACCATCCTTTAAACTTGAAAGAGGCACACCTAGACTTGTGATCAATTACAAACCTTTAAATTCTGCTTTAAAATGGATCAGATATCCAATCCCCAACAAAAAAGATTTATTGCAAAAATTGCATTCTGCATTCATATTTTCTAAATTTGATATGAAATCCGGATTTTGGCAAATCCAGATTGCTCCCAAGAATAGATACAAAACTGCTTTTACAGTTCTTTTTGGCCAATACGAATTGAATGTCATGCCCTTTGGCTTAAAGAATGCACCATCTGAATTTCAACGCATCATGAATGACATCTTTAATGCACATTCAAAATTCTGCATTGTTTACATTGACGATGTACTTATTTTTTCTCATTCCATAGATCAACATTTCAAACATCTACATGCATTCTTTCATACTGCAAAACAAAATGGTTTAGTTGTTTCTAAAACAAAAATTTCTCTATTTCAAACCCATGTCCGTTTCCTAGGCCATTATATCTGCCAAGGTATTGTAACACCGATACAGAGATCTTTAACCTTTACTAACAAATTTTCATGATAAGATTACTGATAAAACTCAATTGCAAAGGTTTTTAGGCAGTCTTAATTATGTTCTAGACTATTATCCCAATATTAGTCGTCTTGCCAAACCTTTACATGACAGGTTGAAAACTAACCCCATTCCTTGATCTGACCTCCATACCAACCTTGTCAAACAGATTAAGAAATAGCTCCAAACCATTCCTCTCCTCCATTTAGCTAACCCGTTAGCTTCTAAGATCGTCGAGACCGATGCCTCTAACCTAGGATATGGTGGGATTCTTAAACAAGTACAAGATAATAAAATACAAATACTCCAGGACACATCCGCCCACTTGAATGATTGTCTAAAAAATTACTCCACTATAAAAAAGGAGATTCTTTCAATTGTTCTTTGCATTACAAAATTTCAAAGTGATTTATTAAATCAAAAATTTCTTTTACGTGTTGATTGCAAATCTGCAAAAGAATTACAAAAAGATTGTGGCAAGCCTACAAGAAATGTTTTTTTTCCAGAGTTGTTAATGTCAAGGATGGCGGCATAGTAAGATTGTGGTTTTGCTAAATTCCAGGGTTTGTAGTACCAATTTGGAGGAAATTTTTTTGAAGCAGCAATGGAAGGATTTTCATGATAAAATCCTTCTTCCATAGTTAAAATATTTTGGAAAGTAGTTTTGAAAATATATTTGGATTTGGTTTTTGGAAAACTGGTTTGTGTAGGTTGTAAAGAGAGGAGGGTTTTTGAAGCAGAAATGCCTCCTCGAGGTTTTGAAATAGGTTTGGAAACACTACCTGTTTGTGATATGGAGTCACTGGAGGCCTGTTGGGACACCTTTTGTAACGACAGAAGTAATTCTGGTGATTTGGATATAGTGTCAACCCAGTGTTGAACTGTGTCTGGTTGTACTTGTGGTGATTTTGTAATTTCATCTTCTTCAATACCTGCCTCATACCAGGATATAGTAATCCCACCATCCTTTAAGCTGGCCAGAGATACCTGCAATAAGGAGTTCGGCTATGGCTTTGTCTGGGGTTCCTGTTTGGGTTTATAGGCATTGGTTGCCATGGTCATTTGTTGGAGGGTGTTTAAGATATTGTATTTAGACATTTCATCTATGTTCCATTCATAAAGGGAGGAGGCATTGTATTTATGTTGGTTTAGAACAATAGGTTCTGTAGGCGAGGAAATATCAGGAGCACTGGTTGTTTTGTGGTTTTTCCAAATAAGTTTGTTTATTTCAAGAGTTTGTTCTTGAAAAGTATCTGTATCGGAGGTTGATATGGGGTTATTTAGATGCATGTATGAAAATTTTATTTTCTCAAGGGGTTGTAACACAAACCACTCTTTTTTATAAAAAAAATCCTTGTTTCCTAAAGCATATCTAAACCATCTTCACCTTATGCAAACTATATCAAAGTTGAAGTCAAATCCTAAACCTCTTTTTCGAAAACAAAAAATTAAAGTTTTAAAACATCATAAGATCTCTCCCTTGTGTATATCAAATTTAAAGTCAAATCCTCAACCTTATTTTTTTAAATCTAAAATTTTAAATTTTAAAACATCATAAGAACAAGTAGAAGAACTTGAAAAAAAGTTTATTTTCATTTTTTTAAAAAAAAGGCATCCTTTCCTTTTTATAAATCCTTAAGCTATTTTGAAATCAAGGTTAAATTATTTTTCAACTCATCACACATCTTTTTTAAAACATTAATGAAATCATTGTGGAATATATTATCATGAAGATTATTTACCACATCATTATCATTTTGTGCCATGAAACATTGTTCACTTATGATGTCAATATTGTCATATTCACCATGAGAAAAATATTGGCTATCTCATAAAGTTCAAATCCATAATAAATTTATCTTAAACAAAGTTTCTAATACAAACCTTATGGATATAAAGATCTAGAAACTCACAACCAAATTGACCATTCCCAAGAAAGCTAAGATTAGGTTTGGAATTGAGCTTCACACAACGACAACCTATTCTGAGGCACCAAGATTATAAGTAACCAACCTCCACCCAATGCTTATAATTGAGATATAAACAAGAATATAAGGAAGATGCCATGAACCTTGGTCAATTCTTCAATAAGTTAGAGTAGTTCCATGAGGAACCAAGAGTAAGAGCAAACTCTCTCATACAAGTTTTATTTCTGAATAATCTATCCATTTCTTAATAATTTTTTTAAACCTAAATACAAGTCAAATAACCCTATTTATGCTAGGTAAAACATCCTAAGTAATTCTAGAAAAAAAAAGGAGTTCTAAATAAAATATCAACTAGGAAACTAATACAATTCCTTCATGGTAACTTCTAGACCTTATCATAAAACCGTTCCAATATCTGATTAACCTGAAATTTTAACCAAATATGACTTTTGAGAACTTCTAGTAAACTTTTGGCCTGACTAACATTCAAATTGAAAATTATTCATATTAGAATTAAACTATGCATTAGGTAAAATAAACTCAATCTGCATGTAAATAGGAAAATAAGTTTTGGAAAATTTAACTCAGTGAATGCCTTTTTAACCTTCCTAGCTATTAACCTTGTAATAAGCTCCTTTAGCACATATAATGGATTCTTTGGTGTAGTTTGGATTACACTAGTTTCTTTAAAACAGTTCTCAAAGACTTCTTGTCTTTGCCTTTTAATTTATAGTTTAGCAATGGATAATCACCCTTGAAATGTCCAGATTTCTTACATTCATAGCAAAAATTGTGATCTCTTTTACTTGTCTCACCCTTGTCATCTTTTTAGTTTTGCTTTCCAGGGAAGTTCTTCTTTATCATGCTTTTGAATTTCCTCATAATAAGAACAATAACTTCGTCATCATCTTTATTATCATCAACATATAAAGTTTTGAGTGCACTAATGTACCTAATAAACTCGTTCTATTTGATTGACTCAAATCTTTTCTTTATTTAATCATCGTCACTTTAAGATACTAAGGTTTAGGTATAATCCTTCATATCTTGTTCACCATTTTAAGTTCTTTTATATTTCTAGCATAATTTTGTAAGCCACTCACAATGGTCACAAACCTTGTGCTTATCTCTTTCATGGACATAATGCATTTCTACTTTCACAAGAGAGGAACAAAGCCTTTTTGCAACCACTTGTTTTTCGGGTTTAAGAGCAACTCACTTGTTATAGACTCACTCTAACCAACTCAATAAAGAATGAAAGTAACCCAAATGATTATGCTCAATCAAATAACACAAACTATAAGAATCCAATTAGTTAGGCTATGGAGAAAGATATTTATAAATATGCAAGATTTTCTTTCACTTTTATCTTGGTAAAATATTTATAAATATTTATAGGAAATTCAAAAAACTAGTCATTATTACTCCATGTATGGAAGTAGTTGTTGCATAAAAGTTTACCAAACGAACAAGAGTTCGGCCAAAATCTAACTCATTATAAGATCTTTTCAAGTATGATTTGAGAGAATTATGGTTGTCATCAAATATATTTACTTATTTTATAATGAAATGCAAAATTAACTAAAATAACTTGACCACTTATGTTAAAGGAAAGACATTGGACAGTTGTCATTTGTAGATTTCCTATTGTGATTAGGTGAGATTGAGTGATGCAACCATATTATTTGATAGTTTTACCCACATTTACCTAGGGTTTTGCCTATGTTTTATACATAAAATGCCTTGATATTCTTTATTTTATTCTTTCATTGCACTTTTGGATGTAAGATTAAAAAAGAAGTAAATTGAAGATAATTGGCAGATTTGACCTCTGATCGATGTTTTGTGTAGAACTTGAGCTCTAGAGGTCGAAACGAAATGATTCCAGTGGCATTTGAAATCTAACATCCATACCTTTCTACATATATATGGCAAGAAAAATAAAAAAAGAAAGAGCATGGAAATCATAGCCTTTAAAGTCAAATCTTGCATTCTGCCAGTGTTGACCTTTTACCATTCCGACTTGAATATCTTGAGCTACAGAAGTCCATTTGATGCAACACATACCAAATAGTTACGAGCTGATGCTAAATATTATTTTTGGGACACTCCTTATCTGTGGAAATTTTATGTGGATCAAATAGTTAGGAGATGTGTACCACAAGATGAATTTCATTCCATTCTCACTTTTTGTCATTCTTATTCTTATGGTGGGCATTTTGGCGCAAAAAGAACAGCACACAAGGTACTTGAAAGTGGTCTTTATTGGCCTTCTATTTCTAAGGATGCATATCACTTTTGCAAATCTTGTGAAAAATGTCAAAGAACAGGTAATATCACTCATAAGAATCAAATGCCTTTATTGAATATTCTTGTGAGTGAAATTTTTTTTGTTTGGGGTATTGATTTTATGGGTCCATTTCCTTCTTCTTTTGGTAATCTTTATATCCTTCTTATTGTTGATTATGTGTCAAAATGGATTGAGGTGAAAGCCACATGAACTAATGATGCTAAGATTGTTTTAGATTTGTCAAGACTCATATATTTGACAGGTTTGAAGTCCCTAAAGCTATCATTAGTGATCGTGACACTCATTTTTACAATCGTTCAATGGAAGCATTACTTCGCAAATACCATGTGACTCATCAGACTTCCACAGCCTACCACCCTCAAACGAGTGGCCAAGCTGAAATTTCAAATCAAGATATCAAGTCCATCTTGGAGAAAACAGTGCAACCTAACCGGTGAGATTGGAGTCTGCGACTTGGTGATGCACTTTGGGCTTATCAGACTGCTTACAAATAACCTATAGGAATGTCACCTTATAGGATGATCTATGGGAAAGCATGTCATCTACCAGTGGAGCTTGAACACAAAGCTTTTTGGGCCATTAAAAAATGTAACATGGATTATGATGCTGCTGGGATTGCGAGGAAGTTGCAATTGAGAGTTGGAAGAGATATGGAATGATGCTTATGAGAATGCAAGGATTTACAAAGAAAAGACCAAGAGTCTTCATGACCGAATGATTACAAGAAAGGAGTTTCATGTTAGAGACAAAGTTCTTCTTTATCATTCCCGTTTGAAACTTTTTCCTGGAAAGTTGCGCTCTTATTGGATTGGACCCTTTGTTGTTCCTAATGTTATTCCTTATAGTGCAGTTGAAATTACAAGTTTAGAAACAAACAAAGTGCTCAAGGCCAATGGGCATTGCTTGAAACCTTTCTATGAATGTTGGACGACAGAACTCACCGCTTCTGTGGAGTTAGCTGAACCAATCTATGAAGCATGAGCATGCGATGTGTCAAGCCAATGACATAAAACAAAAACGCTTACTGGGAGGCAACCCAGCACAAAAAAAAAATCAGATTTGCTTTCTTTTTCCCTTATCTTTTATTTTCCGTATTTTACTTTATTTTTGTCATTCTCCTTTGTTCCTTTTCTTTTACTTCAACATTGAGGATAATGTTATGTTTAAAAGTGTGGGGGTATTGAGAGAATTTTGGTTTTCTTTGTTGTTTTTCAAAAAAAAAAAGTCTTAGTTTTATCCTTTGAACTCTCATTGGTTTATGAGAATATAAGTATTATGTAGGAGAATGAATATAAGTATTATGTAGGAGAATTAGTTGAGAGAGATGACAATATAAATTGAATGAATGAGTGTGCATGCAAGTTTTAACGTTTAATTGGTTTAGGGATTGATTTTGAAAATATGTCATGTTGACTTTATAGTGTTATACCAATGCAAGTTTTTGAGCCTTCAACATTATATTCTTTGATTGTGCATTCTTTCAATTATATATATCTCTAGAACCTGCTTGATATCTTATTGAGATTACATTCACATTACTTGCGTACATGAAGATAATAAAAGCATTAGGAATTTTAACCACTTAAGCCAAAAAGCCAACCTAAAGCATATTATCCTTAGTGAACTCTTTTGAGCTTGTTTATCTTTTCGTTGCTTTACCCATGTGTGGAGCATATGTTTTCCTTTTCTCTTGGCCAAAGATTAGTAGAGCATATACTTGCTGATATCTCATAGATCATGGTTGGAAATTATATGAAAAAGAAAAAAAAGTGATGTTTGATGAAAAGATGGGTAAAGTTTTCAAAGGTGGAAAAAAAAAAAAAGAGAAAAAAGAAAAAAAAAAAAAAGTGTTCCTTTGTGTTCTTAAGATTCTATGTTGATGAAGCTTGAAATCAAAAGAAGTTAAGCATTGGTGCTTAAAGATGGAAAATTTGTGTGCTTTGATAGGATATCTTGTTTCAAAAGAATTATTTTTTTTAGAATGCTCTACTTCCTTTGGTTTTAACCTTTTCTTTTCCTTTCTTTATCTCACCTTAACCTTAGCCCCATTACAACAAAAAAGTAAGACCTTTTGATTCATGCATTGCTTGTAATATTTTAGTAATGGAGGTAAGATTGAAGAGAAAGCTTATGGTAGAACATATTCATTAATTGAATTTGAGAAATTTAAATACATAAGCCCTAAACATGTGAGTGTTGGAGTGTATATCAATGAGAGGACCTATCACTTTGACATGGCATAGATTTCATTTAAATCCCAACGATTAATTGAGTTTTAAAGTTTGCATGTAAACAAATTCATGAAAAATTATTTCTTTATCCTTTTTTATTGTATTCTTGTTTATAATGCTTGTACTCTTGGACATTGATGAGAGATTAAGAGATTAGTCATAGTTATTTTACTTATTTAATTTTAGTTTGATTTCATCTATCCTTTCTTAAGGACGAGCAAGAGCTAAGTGTGAGGGTATTTGATGCAACCATATTATTTAATAATTTTACCCACATTCACCTAGTGTTTTGCCTATGTTATATACATAAAATGTCTTGATATTCTTTCTTTAATTCTTTGAAGGCACTTTTGAATGTAAGTTTCAAAAAGAAATAAATTGGAGATAATTGATAGATTTGACTTTCGATCGATGTTTTGTGCAAAACTTGAGCTTTAGAGGTCCAAACGAAATGATTCCAGTGGAATTTGAAAGCTAACATCCATACCTTTCTACATATACATGAAAGGAAAAATAAAAAAAGAAAGAGCATGAAATCACAACCTTCAAAGTCTAATCTTGCATTCTGCTAGTGTTGACCTTTGACCATTCCGACTTGAATATCTTGAGCTAAAGAAGTCCATTTGATGCAAACTCAATTTTGTTGGATTCCTGACTCGAAGACCTATCAGCCTACCAAATTTCAGCAGGAAAAGAGCTCATATGAGAGATATATGATTTTTCTAAGATGACACATGAATTTTACTAGCAGACAGGTTTTGTGAAGAAACAAATTCAAATTATGTCCCAAAGCATCCAAACCGACATCCAAGTCTTTATTTCGGCAATTTAGCTCCTCTAAGTCAAAAGTCAAAGCTTGAAGATTTTATGCAAGGCTATTTCTCCTTTTTTAAAAAAAAAATAGTTATTTAAATGTAAATTGTCTACTTAGAAAAGGACTATTTTGTAGAGAAGGGATTAGGGTTTCCTAGGATATAAAAAGAAAGAGAGAAAAGAAAAGGATGATTGCCAACCAAGAGAGAAAAAACACACATTCCTCCAACAGAACCCGAAATCATGTTTTCTTCCTTCTTCTTTTTATTAATTGTTCAGTAGACATGCAAGGCTAAACTCTTTTTCTTGGTTGCAAGAACACAGAAACCTTCGAATTTCAAGAACTGTGAGATTTATTTTACCTTTTCTTTTCAGTTTATATGATGAATACGTTTGTTCTCCTATGCTTATTTTTCCTATGATTATTTATTTTAATTGTTAGAGTAGACTCTAAGTTATTATTGTACATAATCTATTGCTAAGTTTGATATCAAAACCAGAGTGGTGGTATATAAACTTGTGAAATAATTGATTTTAATAATTATGGTGGATCTATGTTATTAACCTTAGAGAGAACATTCAAATGATCAACTCAAACATGGACTGTGAACATTTATTTTGTCTAGATTAATCAACTTATATAGTTCTTAAGGCTGCCATTGAATTAAATTACTAGTGCGGACACTATGGTTGTTTGATGGTTAAGATTAGTTATACAGCGGATCTGTTAACTAATCAACAAAAGAAAAGATAAATATTCAGAGTATAAATTGACGTTTCATTTCCATGATTAGTTCTGATTTCTGTAGGTGGACGTTTACTTGCGACCAAGGTTTAGTTTTTCAGGATAAATTTCGGTTTTCTTTGATTTAACATTGATTGCTTCTTTTTGTTTACTTTTGCTTTAACCTAGATAACCTCCAACCCCCCACCTCAAAAAAAAAAATACATATCATCTAGCATAAAAATCTGACTTGAACCTTCCTCGTGGGATTGACCCCTTGCTTGCTCTATACTATCTTGTGTGTTGTGTTTTAAGTTAGGGTAATTAATTTGTGCGACAACGACATCGCAACATTGATTCAATCACAACTATTATGATTGACTTACTTAGAATAGATTTCCTACTTAGAATAGAATTCGCAATCTATATAAAGCTTGTACATTATAGCCCTCTTGATGATCAATATACAAAAACTATAGAATTCCATATTCTTTCATGATATCAAAGAACCAATATTGGTGACTCTGCCCAAACGTCTTCCATCACCACAAACAATCAACCAACACAGATCACCAACATGGGTGACAAGAAATCATCTGAACCTGAAATCAACATGTCCGACCCACTCACCTAGCCTTGTTCTCATTTCCAAGCCTCTCGAAGGACATAATTACGGTCAATGGACTCAATCGATGCGTATTGCCCTAAGTGCTAAAAACAAACTAGGATTCAATGATGGAACCATCAAATCTCTAGCATGCACCGATGCCAAATTTGTTATTTGGCAGATATGCAATGACATGGTGTTATTATGGATTCTGCAATCACTAAATCCTGATATCACAAGCAGTGGAATGATCTTAAGGACCGTTTCTCACAAAGCAATGATTCCAGGATTTTCCAAATCCGCTAAGAAATTGCCGAACATCGACAAGGGCACCTTATGATTTTGAAATATTACACTAAACTGAAGGCCCTATAGGATGAATTAGATTCCTATCATGAACCCATCATCTGCACCTGCAAGGGTTCTAAAACACATGCCTCAAGAGAAGAAAAGGAGAGAGTCATGCAATTTTTAATGGGTCTTAACAAACCTTAATCAACTGTACGTGGGTCGATTCTAAAGATGTCGTGTCCATGGCTTAATCCTCCAACATGAGTGGAAGATTGAAGTGGCAAACAGCCAGATCGGATCCCATGCTATGCAAACCGATCGCTATACCAAGGGCGACACAAGATCCGGCAACTCAATGGCGGCGAAACCCCCTAGTGCTGGCTATGGGGATGGCAAGCATTACTCAAGGAGGTCTCTGCAGTGTTCTTATTATGATGGAGACACTCACACAGTTGAAAATTGTTATTATCTCAATGGTTTTCCTGTGGGCCACAAATTACATGGCAAAAATGTCAAGCCAAAAAATAAAAGGCTTGCTGCCTACACTGCCGAAAAGGATACAGTTCCAGAGCATGACACCAAACCCAACAAAAGTCCAACTTTCACTACCGAAGAATACAATCAATTGATCGTCCTTTTGCACAACCGACTCAGTAATTTCCCACTTGCAAATGCAACAGGTATTGTTACATCCACCTGCAATCTTTCATAGCATGACCCACATTCAAATATATATTGGATAATGGACAGTGGAGCCTCAGACCATATTTCTTGTTTTGCACCTACACACAACATAATCAATACTCAGCATGATTTTGTTGGTTTACCCAATGGAGGAAAAACAACAATTAAAAATATTGGGTCCGTTAAATTGTCTGAAGTCTTAACTCTTGAGCAAGTTGACACGAGGATTGAAGTATATTGTGATTTTCTTCAATAAGTTTTTTATTGTGCAGGATGTAAACACGGGGAGGATGATTGGCATAGGCAAGCATTTTAATGGGCTCTACTACCTCAAAGCTACCTAAAATCCACATTTGGCTCACCATGTTCACCACACCTCCTAGCTTTGGCACCAATGTCTGGGGCACTCATCCAACGCACCGACACAATTCCTTTCAAATAAAATTCTAGAAATTGTTTGTGATCCAAATCGTGTTTGCGATATTTATCCTTTAGCAAAACAAACTCACTTATTTTTCTCTCCATTTACCTCCACATCATCCCCTACACCTTTTGATTTAATTCATTGTGACATTTGGGGGCCACACAAAATTCACACTCACACTGGCGCATAATATTTTCTAACTATTGTGGATGATTTTACCCAATTTATATGGATTCATCTCTTAAATTTTAAATCAGAAACACAAGAGGTGATCAAATCATTTTTCTCTTGGGTCCAAACCCAATTCAATTATCCTGTCAAAACCTTGCGTGCTGATAATGGCAGTGAATTTCTGTCTCTCCAACCTTTTTTTCGAAACAAAGGCACCTTTTTCCAACACTCATGTCCATACACACCCTAATAAAATGGCATCATCAACACGAAACATCGACATCTTTTAAATGTCGGTAGGGCGCTCCGTTTCCAGGCTAACATTCCCTTACATTTTTTTTTAGGGGGGGTTTACAAACTGCATGTTATCTCATAAATCGCCTCCCTACACCCTTACTCAAAGACAAATGACCATATGAACTTTTACACAACAAATCTCCTAATTATTCTAATTTACGGGTTTTTGGGTGTTTGTGTTATGCTACCAATCTTCTTCCTAAACACAAGTTTGATGCACGAGCTCATCAATGTATCTTCTTTGGTTACCCACTTGGTCAAAAGGGTTATCGTCTTTATGATCTTGATACACAAAAATTTCTTTCCTCGTGAGATGTGGTTTTTCATGAAAATATATTCCTATTTTCTACATCCCTATCCGAAAATCAAAATGACATTATTGTCTTACCCACTCCATCTCCTGACCCATTACTCCTACCAGGAGCAACCCCAGTCCTCACCCTCTCTGATTCGCCTTCTACTTTCCCATATCATTCTCATATGGCCATAGACGATGCCCTCTCTTTCTCTCTTGATGTCTCGGAACTGTCTCCTCCACCTATCACACCACATCTTCCTTTTATTCCCTCCTCACCTTCCATGGACATCCACCCCCCACCTATTCACCAATCCACCTGCCCTACCAAAAACCCTTCTCACTTCAAAGATTACCAAGCTCAATATGTTGCCCTACTTGCTTTTGGCGCTCTTTCCCCAATCACGTCTAGCACTCGCTACCCCATCACTCAGTATGTAACACCACATCGAAATTTTATCAACAATATCTCTTAATTGGTTGAACCCAGCACCTATGAGGAGGCACAACATCACCCAATTGGGTTAAGGCCATGAATTCTGAAATTACAGCTCTAGAGGAGAACAACACTTGGTTAATAGTTCCATTACCATGGTCATTGTCCAATTGGATGCAGATGGGTTTTCAAAATTAAATACCAATCTAATGATTCCATTGAGAGATACAAAGCTCACTTGGTCGCCAAAGGCTTCACCTAACATGAAGGCATCGATTATACTAAAACCTTTGCTCCTGTTGCTAAGCTCATCACTGTCCATTGTCTTCTCACTATTGCATCTGTCTGTAATTGGTCGTTACATCAGATGGACGTGCACAATGTTTTTTCTTTATAGCGACCTTCATGAAGAAGTCTACATGCTTCCACCACTAGGGTACCGTTGACAGGGGGAGCATATTGTGTGTTGTCTTCACAAATCTTTATATGGTCTCAAACAAGCATCTCAAAGCTGGTTCCATAAGTTCTCATCTGCTATACAAAATATTGGTTTCTTTCAATCCAAAGCAGATTATTCTCTGTTTACACAAGTGGTCAATCTTTCACTGTTATATTGTTATATGTTGATGATATGATAATCACTGGAAATGATGATGATGCCATATGACCTTAAACATTTTCTCGTCACCTGTTTCAAAATAAAAAAATTTCGACCATTAAAGTACTTCCTTGGAGTTGAAATTGCACGGTCCAAGTCTGGCATTTCTTTTTGTCAACAAAATTATACACTAGATATCTTGGAAGATGCGGGTTTACTTGGTGCCAAGCCTGAAAAAATTCCTATGAAAACCGATGTTGCTCTTATGCCTACATGGAGTGACCTCCTTAAAGATCATACTTGTTATCGAAGACTTATTGAAAGATTAATCTATCTGAAAATAACAAGATTAAAAATCACATATGCAGTAAATACACTCAGTCAGTTTATGCATAGGCCCCGGAAGCACAATTTTGACACAGCACATCGGCTCCTTCACTACCTCAAAGGAGCTCCTGGCCAAGGGTTATTATTCTCTTCGAATGGACCATTCTCTTCGAATGGACCACTGCACCTGACTACATATTGCGATACGGACTGGGCATGATGTCCCTTTACAAGACGCTCGATTACAGGATATTGTATTTTTCTTGGCAGGTCGCTCATATCATGGAAAAGCAAGAAGCAGGTTGTTGTTTCAAGGTCATCTGCAGAAGCTGAGTACCACTCCATGACAACTACCAGTTATGAACTCACTTGGTTGCAATACCTTTTACAAGACCTACAAGTGGAACATTGCCAACCCGCCACCTTACTTTGTGACAACAAAGCAGCACTCTACATTGCAGCCAACCTAGTTTATCATGAACGGACCAAACACATCGAATTGGATTGCCATACTATTAGTGAGAAAATTCAAAATGGAGAAATCCAAACAACTCATGTGCAAACAAAATATCAAGTTATTGATATTTTCACTAAACCACTACCTACACCCTTGTTCCAATCCCATCTTCGCAAGGTGGGTGTAATAGACATTCACACTACAACTTGAGGGGGAGTGTTAAAGAAACATTACCAGAAATTCGCTTAATACCAACGGAATTACCGACGGAATAATTCTGTCGGTAATTTCATCGGTACCTACCAACAGCCAAATTCAGTCGGTAGCTACCGACGGAATTATGGACAAAATGTTGAGAATATAAAAAAGGTGGTTCGCTGACGTGGAGGTTATTTCTTTACCGATAGAATCACCGAGGGATTCAAAACGTCAGCTCCGTACGGTGACGTGACCGATTCACCGATGAAAATGCCGACGGAATCACTGAGGGATTCAAAACGGCAGCTCCGTACGATGACATGCCCTGTTTACCGTCAGACGAGCCGACAGAATCACAGACGAAATAGGTTCGTCGGTGAAGCCGTCGGCAAAAGTTAATATATCCCCTCGCTATCAAACCTCTCCTCCCCTATTTCTCCTTCTTCTTTCCCATCTCAACTCTCCCCTACTGCAAACAACCAGCCCCCCAAAAAAAAAATCTCCCTCTTCTCAGCACAACAAGTCACATTTCTTGAAGTCTTCTCGTCACAGCATCCGTGTTCTGATTTACCGATGGATTTTTATCAATTTTTGTAAGTAATTCTATCTTTTTAAATTTTAACATTTAAATGTGAATTTCATTGGTTTTTTAGTATATGTATTTTGTTAGTATATGTACATGTTTTATTGTTATTTCTCATACAAACTTGTAGTATATGAATGTATAATTTTATACTTGTTATGGTTTGTTTCGGATTTTGTAAGATTGTATTTGTTTGTAAATTGTTGAAACTTTATTGAATTACCGAATTACATGTGTTGTTTTGAAATAATTAATAGCTTGTTTAATGGGTCCATTTTAATTTTTATCATCAATGGTATTGCACAGTTGTAATTTCTGTAAATTGATATATATGTATTAATTTGTATGGACGTTGATAATTGATAATGAATATTTAATATTTATGAGAAGTTGTAATTGGTTTGTTGGATAATCTCAAGGTAAACCAATATTTTTGCAAATTTATTTATCTAACATAGTTAATTAATACATGTGGTCATCATGATTTTATAGAGGTTTGATAGAAGTCATGAATGATCGTTCATGGAAGTATCGAGATTCACCCCAAGGATTGCGGAGGATGGATTATTGTAACGGGGTTCAGGTTTTTAATAATTTCGCAACATCTATTCCCAAACATTTTACTGGAGGCGGTATTAGGTGTCGATGCAGGAAGTGTCAAAATAAAAAGTATTTGCATCCAGATATTGTAACAATGCATCTTCTACACAAAGGGTTTATGGAGAATTACCAGTGTTGGTATGCACACGAAGAAGTATTTGTTAGTAAGAGGAGAATGGGAGAAAGGGTGGTTGGGTCAACTTCTAGTGCTAGCAACGTGCATGAAGCGGCAAATGACAACACTAATCCTTACAAGAATATGGTTATGGATGCAATGAGAATGAAT